>Ga0247727_10001413_pt1 | contig 57197 bp, 54 predicted proteins | sample WisWelCaveWW1625_FD_202498 | JGI IMG/M metagenome (GOLD analysis project Ga0247727, IMG submission 202498) | Biofilm microbial communities from Wishing Well Cave, Virginia, United States - WW16-25 | ecosystem: Environmental > Aquatic > Deep subsurface > Groundwater > Cave microbial mat | place... | reverse complement strand
GCAGCACGCACCATCGAAGACCTCTGGAACGCCATCGCCAATGCCTTGCCGATGATCAATCCACAAGACTGCAGCAACTACTTCAAAGCCGCAGGATATGGTGCCGTGTGATCGGAATCTGCTCTAGAGCAGCTGCTGATTGCGCAGACGCAGTGTGTTGCGCCTCTCGATGGCCGCCCAACAATTGCGTAGTGGCCGATTCGGCCCTTTCGTACTGCACTTCCCGATGCAAGATGATGGCCGCTGTTTACCTCACGTGAGTCCAAGGGCGGAGACGGGAATGACAGCGACTTAGTGCAGTGGCACTTCGCGACATCCGCAATCCGCCAGCTCCCGGGGCATAGCGGCGGTCGGGCGAATTCGATGGGTTGGCGGGGCGGCGAAAATTTGCCTCAACCCCGCAGCGCCTTCATCACTTTCTCGTCGCCCAGCGCATCCTTCGGGGCGCCATGGAAGATGATCTCGCCGCGGTCGATGGCATAGAGCCGGTCGCCGATGCGGGTGGCCGCGGCCAGATGCGATTCCGCCATCAGGATCGAGACGCCGAGCGCCTTGATCTTCATGACTGCCTCGGTGAAGCGGCTGACGATGACCGGCGCCAGACCCTCGAACGCCTCGTCCAGCAGCAGCAGCGTCGGCGACAGCATCATGGCGCGCGCAACCGCCACCATCTTGCGCTGGCCGCCGGAGAGGTGCAGGCCCCGGCGGGTGAGCAGGTCCTTGACCTCCGGGAACACGGCGAATGCCTGCTCCTCCGGATCGACGCGCGGCCCGCCGCGCCTCTTTGCCACCTCATCGCCCAGCCAGCGGCTGATCATGAGGTTCTCGCCCACCGACAGGTCAGGGAACACCCCGCAGTCCTCGGGCGAGTAGCCGATGCCGCGCTTGGCGCGCTCATGCGGCGGCAGCCGGTTGAGGTTCTCGCCGGTGAACGTGATCTCGCCGGCCCGCACCGGCAGCAAGCCCATGATGCTGTCGATGGTGGTCGTCTTGCCGGCGCCGTTGCGGCCGACCAGGCAGACGACCTCGTTGGCGCCGACGCTGAGCGACACGCCGTGCAGGATGTGCGCCGGGCCGCGGTAGGTATCGATCGCCTTGACCTCGAGCACGGGGTCAATCCTTTCGTGTGAACGCGTCGGGACCGGACGTGCCGAGCAGCGTCATGGCAACTTGGTCGTTCTTCCGAATCTCGTCGGGCGTGCCCTGGGCCAGAATGGCGCCCTGGGCCATGACCACGATGCGGTCGGAGTACTTGAAGACCACGTCCATGTCGTGCTCGACGATCACCGCGGTGATGCCTTCGGCACGCACCACGGAGGCAATGGTGTCCATGATCTGGCCCTTGTCGCGGGTGCTGACGCCGCTGGTGGGCTCGTCCAGGAACAACAGCTTGGGCTTGAGGGCGTAGGCAAGGGCCACGTCCAGCAGCTTGCGCTCGCCTTGCGCGAGATCGCGGGCGTTGGCGTCGCGTTTGGCGGCGAGACCGAACTGGCCGAGGATGCCGTCGGCCTCGCGATTGACCTCCTCGTCGAGGTGGGCGAGCGAGGTCAAATGCGCGGTCTTGCCCTGGCGGGAAAAGATCGCCAGCGCCACGTTGTCGAACGTGGTGAGGTCGTCGAACACGTTGACCAGCTGGAAGCTGCGGGCGATGCCGGCCTTCACGCGCTGCGTTGTCGACAGCCGCGTGATGTCCTGTCCGCGAAAGATGATCTTGCCGGACTCGGCCTGCAGCAGCGCGCTGATGACATTGATGAGCGAGGTCTTGCCCGCACCGTTCGGGCCAACCAGGGAGACGAACTCGCGCTCCTCGATGCTCAGGTTGACATTGTCGACGGCGCGCGTCTCGCCGAAATAGCGCTTGAGATCGATGGTCTGGAGGAGTGCCATGTCAGCGCCTCCTCAGCCGGGCGGCAAAGCGCCCGATCGTGCCGACGATGCCGGTCGGCAGGACCATCACCATCACCACGAGCACGATCCCCAGCACCATCTGCCAGTATTGCGAGCTCGCGACGGCGTAGACCTTGAGGTAGTTGAACGCTATCGCCCCGACGATGGGGCCGGTGAACGTGCGAAATCCCCCGAGCACGGTCATGAACACGATCTCGCCCGAGAACGGCCAGTAGAGAATCTCGGGCGTGGTGAGGCCGTTGAGCGGCACCCACAGTGCGCCTGCGAGCCCCGTGAAGGAGCCGGATATCACGAAGGCGATCCAGCGATAGCGCCGCACGCGGATGCCCACGAAGCTGGCGCGGGTCTCGTTGTCGCGGATCGCCTGCAGCGCCTTGCCGAAGGGCGAATGCACGATCACCCACATGACCACCGTCGCGATCAGGAACAGGACCAGCACATAGTAATAGTAGGCGTAGACGAACCTCTGATAGGAGCCGGGACCCTTGAAGTCCATCAGGCCGGCCAGCAGCGTGATGCTGGTGCGCGGCACGCGGATGCCGTCGGTGCCGCCCGTCACCCAGAAGAACTTGAAGGCGAGGCTCCACAGCACCTGGCTCAGCGCCAGCGTCAGGATGCCGAAGAAAATGCGCGTGTGGCGCACGCACACGTAGCCGAACAAAGCCGAGATCACCAGGCTGCTCAACAGGCCGCCCAGGATGCACAGCTCCATGGATTGCACGTGCAGGTCGCGCACGATGAACGCCACCGTATAGGCGCCCATGCCGAAGTAGGCAGAGTGTCCGAACGACAGGAGACCCGTATAGCCGAGCAGCAGATTGAACCCGAGCGCGGCGATAGCGAAGGTCAGCCCGTAGATGAGCAGCTCGGTCTGATAGAGATCGATGAACCTCGGCAGCAGCGCGAGCGCTACGACGATGGGCACTGCAAATGCGAGCAGGCGAGGAACAGAGGGGCCTGTAGGTGCGGCTGGCATGGCTACGCCCTCCCGAACAGCCCGGTCGGGCGTATGAGCAAGACCGCTGCCGCGATCAGGTAGAGCACCGCGAGCTCGATCTCCGCGAAGAACTGAATGCCCGCCGTGCGCACGAAGCTGACGATCAGGGCACCGACCAGAGCGCCTTCCAGGCTGCCGAGGCCGCCGATGACGATCACGACGAATGCCAGAATGAGCGCGTCCACGCCCATGCCGAGCACGGCCGCCTGGGCCGGCACCACCACGGCGCCGCCCAGCCCGGCCATGAAGCAGCCGATGGCGAAGGCCTGCACGTAGACGCGCCCGACATTGAGGCCGAGCGCCGAAGCCATGCGCCGGTCCTGCGAGGTGGCGCGCAGGATGACGCCGAAACGCGTGCGATAGATGAACCACCACAGGCCGACCGCCGCGATAACGCCGACGCCGATGACGATCAGATTGTAGGTGGGGTAGAGCAGGCGGCCGATCGAAATGCTGCCCATGCTGTCCATGATCGAGCCGGCGCTCAGCGGCGTGCCGCCGAACAGCAGCTTCATGACGTCCTCGAGGATCATCAGCAGCCCGAAGGTGATGAGCAGAACGTATTCCTCCGGCCGGCGATAGAGCGGCCGCAGCAGCGTCGGCTCGATCACCGCGCCCACCACGGCGATCGCAAACGCGCCGATCGGCAGCAACAGCAGCTGTCCAGCCAACACCCAATTGCCGCCGGCGGTGGCGCCGAACACGCTGCCGACTGCCCAGGCCGTCACATAGGCGCCGAGCGCATAGAACGTTCCATGCGCCAGATTGACGATGCGCATGACGCCGTAGATGAGGCTCAGGCCCGCGGAGATCAGAAATAGAACGGCAGCGTAGAAAATGGAGTTGAGAGTTTGTATCGCCAGGGTATCCATTTTCCCACCGTCGCCTGCTATTCGAGTTGTGATCCCACGACCGGCTGTTCAAGCAGCCGACCATTTGTACGCTGTTCCCACCACCAGCATATCCAGCCTAGCCCCGAGAGCCTGCCGTGCCGACATCGAAGCGCAAGATCCTTGTCGGCAGTTGCAGGGAATTGCCGTCCAGGAAGATGCCGAGGACGACCGTGTAACGACCCGGCGGCAGACCCTCAGGAAGCTTGATAGAGAAACGCCCGTCTTCCCCCCACTCCATCTTATCGACTGCGAGCACCTTGCTGTCGGGCCCGATCAGAAGATAGCGCGAGACGACCAGCAGCCCATAGACCCCGCGTGCCGTCGTCCGCGACAGCGGCTCCTGCGTGACCTTGTACTGCCGTCCCATCTTCAAGATCACTTCGGCGTCGGCGCGGACAATGATCTCGCCCGCCTCCTGCGTCACCGCCTCGATCACCGCCCTCGGCGGATTGACGAAGCGGTCGAAGGTGCCAAAGCCGAGCGGATAGGTGATCTCACGCACGGCCTCCAACACGACAGACTGGGGGGTCCATGCCTTCAGCCGGTAGGGACCGTTGGTCACCAGCACATGGCCGTTTTTTTCCGAGAACGCCTTGAGCGATCGCCAGCGTGCCTGCGCCTCGGCGGCGGATACGAGGTCTTTCAGCGGCTTGGGGCGATAGCTTTCACGTTCGAATTGCGCCATCAAGCCCTGCAACTTCGCCATGAGAGCCGGATCACGCACCAGATCCAGCCAGGGAACCCGCCGCCGGATGGCTTCCTCCTGCGAGAAGGCGGCGTATCCCCGGATCACCGCTTCCTCCATCAGCGCCAGCAGATGCCAAGGCACCGTGCTCCACGGCGGGGCCAGCGCCGCCAGCTGCCGCTCGTCTCCCGGGGCGTCCTTGAGATAGACCTCCAGCACGGGCGTCGTGGCAACCACGCTCATGCCTTCGGCAATGGCATGGGTCGTCTTGTCGACCCGCACGACCTTGAAGCCGACGAGCCGCTCCTGCATGGCGGCCAAAACAGTCGCCAGCCGAGGCTCGTAAGCGTTGGCGCCGAGGCCCGCCTTGGCTCCCCAGCGATAGGCGAAGGCGAACGGATAGAGAAGGTCCGCCACGGCCGTCTCGGTACCGTCCTCGAAGGGTGAGGCAAGCACGTCATAGACCACTTTCGCCGAGGCGACGGTCCTGTCACCGACGCGCTGCAGTGCTCCGCTTCCCAGTTGTGGGCGGACGGCGTCGGCCGGCACTTTGATGCCGCCCGATTGGCCCACCGCTTTGGTTGCTTCCGATTGCACGCGGTTGGGCATCCAGCTCGCGTTGTCGGGAAACGAAATCATGGCCGGATCGCCCACGGCCGACCAGATCAGCCGCCCCATCACGTCGGTGAAGCCGCCGACCGGGTTCCAGGCAGCCTCGGAGCGGTCGCGCACCCCCAGGTGCAGCTTGCCGTTCCACGGATAGTCCTTGAGCTTGACGGTGCGAATGAAGACCGGCGAGTTGAGGCCCTTGTGCGAGTCGTAGGCGACGTTCTCCACCCCCGCGGGGTACGAGTCGTTGAAGAACTCCTCCTTCAACGCATAGCCCGCCACTATGCGCTCGCAACCCTTGGTCAGAGCGGCCACCAGATGGCGCTCCAGATCTGCCCGCTCCGCCAAGCCACGGATTTCGCCACGGATCAGGCGGTCATAGTCGCTGTCTGCTGCCTGGCGCGACGCGGATGCCAGGCCGGATGCCAGCAGCCGGTGCGCCTGGAACCAGCCTTCCTTCACCCAGGGCGGGCCTGACCAACCAAGGAATTGGATGCCGGCTGCGGCGAGCAGATCGTCGACCGTGACGACCTCGAGGACAGCGTCCGCATCAGCGGCCACAACGCCCCACAGAGCGCGAACAACGGTCTCGGCCCGTTCGCCCTTGGCACCGACCTTCACGGCCGCGGCCGTGGACGAGCCGCCACCGAGCGCGTCCTTGGTCGCCTCGATCCGGTCCAAGTGGTGCAGGTAGTCGGCGTGATAGGGCGTCACGGGATAGGGGTGGAAGACGAAGCCGGTGGCTTTCTCTTCGCCGAGCGCGGCCACGATGCCGCCGGCGGCCGCGCAACGATCGTTGGCAGACGCAAAGCGGGCAGACGAGGTGTCGAGGGAAAGGACGAGGAACGATCCCAGCGACCTCACCGACTTCACATGCTCCGGCACCGGCCCCGCAAACGTCGGCGCCGCGCCGACGTAGGCATGCAGCGTGTGGTCGATGAGGCCCTTGCCGGCGGCCGCCGGTTCGACGGCGTCGATGCGGATCTCATCGGGGTAGTAGGATGGATAGTGGCCGACCGAATGACCGGCGCTGCCCTGGCCCCAGGCAAGGACGAGACCGGCGGCCAAGGCCCCGCCGGCGGCGCACCTGATGATCCCGCGAAGGACCAGCTCGCGGGAAGCAAGGGGACCGGGGTGCATCCGCCTCCCGGCCGGATTGTCATGGCCCCGGCACATGGTCAGAACTCTTCCGTCCGCTCGCAATGGAAGCGGCCGTGTCGGTGAAACACGGCCGCTCCCCTCGATCGGGTTCCGTTCAGGCCAGCCAAGTCGTCTTCAGCCAGTTGGCCGCCGCCGTGGACTCGTTGTGCGACGTGCCGGGTTTCGGCCAGTTGGGGGGCGCGGTGATGTCGCGGATGGGAATCGTGGTGATCGTCTTCGGATCCCAAACGGGGAAGTCGTACTTGGGATCGTTCTTGGTCATTCCGATCACCGCGTCCTTGTAGCCCTGGTGATTGTCGGGCCGGATGTAGGTGTAGCCCGACGGCGCATCGATCCCCATGCCTTCGAGCATGGCGATGATGGCCTCGTCCTCCGGCCAGCCGCCGACCAGCAGGTTGGCCTTCTCGATGGCAGCCTTGAGCAGATAGAGCGACGTATAGGCGCCGTCCGACTCGAAGCTCGGATATTCGTTCCAGCGCTTGAAGTAGCGCTCGACGAACGAGTCGTTGATCGGCCAGCGTCCCTTGGCCGGGAACGTGAAGAAGTAGTTGGCGTGGCAGCCGGCGAGCACGCCCTCGGGGTGATCCTTGCCGATGGCGTGCGGCTGCCCGCCGAAGGCCAGCGTGGTGGCGACCTTCATCTTGTCGAACAGGCCGTAGCGCAGGGCCTGCTTGTAGAACGCCACGTAGTCACCGCCCCACACCCCGCAGATCAACACGTCCGGGGTGTCGGAAATGAGCTTGGTGATGTGCGCCGTGAAGTCCGTGGTGCCGAGCTTCGGCCACGCTTCGGAGACCGATGTGGCGCCGGGAACGAGCTTCTGGAACGCCAGCATGAAATGCTCGTGCACGTTGCGGCCGTAGCTGTAGTCCGGCTGGATCGAGGCGACCCGCTTCGCATTGGGCCAGGCCTTCGCCGCGCCGACCGCGGACGTGACGCCGTCTGCCGACTGGATGTTGGTCACGCGGAACACATACTTCGGCTTGGTCACCGCCTTGTCGAACAAGAAATCGGTGCAGCCGTCGTTGAACATCGTCAGCACCCCGAGCTCCTCGGCGACCGGGCCGAGGGCCGGCGTGTTGCCGCTCGAGATGATGCCGGTGAAGAGGTCGATCTTCTCGGAGAGCTTCATGCGCCGAAACTCTTTGACGTTCGCGTCGGTGCCGGCAGCCTCATCCGCCAGGATGGTCTCGATCTTGCGCTTGCCCAGGAAGCCGCCTTCGGCGTTGATCTCCTCGGCCGCCATCAGATGACCTTTGCGGCCGGGCTCGCCCAGGAGATTGGCGGGGCCGGTCAGGAACGTGATGTGGCCGGTCTTGAAGGGCTTGTCTGGGACGTTTCCCTTGACCTTGACCTGCGCATTCGCTGGCCGTGGGCCGGCGAAGTAGGTGGCGGGCACCGCCGTCGCGGCCGCGCCCATCGCGACGCTGTTCAGAAATGTTCTGCGGTTCACTGGCAGTTTCATCGGGCAACCTCCCTTTGTGTTCAAAGCAGACAAATCAGCGGCTGCCGGCCGTTTCGGCTAGCTCTGGCGGCAGCGTAGCACTCCAATGCGGCTTGGGCCATCCCTGGAGGGGTCAGCGAGGCTTTGCGATCAACTCGAATCGGAAGCGGTGGCGTGGCGTCGCGTGAGGCCGAGGATGGCGACCGGCCGAGCACCGGAGGAACGCCGAGGCTGCCACTCGAGGAACAGGTGGAGAGAAGGGAACGCTGTGAGCTGCTGGGACAAACTACAGGCTCTGCCGTGATCCTCCATCTCTGGTGGGCGGAATCCCACGGGGATGCAGCCGCAGCGGGTCGGCGTTCCCCTTTTGCGGACGATCGGGCGCGGCGTGTCGCTCGGCCAACCGGACCCTAAACGGGAGCCCAACGGACACGCGCTCCGGTCGCCCGCGGCGTCAGCCTTTGCCGTCGAGCGGCAATGCGCGCATGAAGGCCGCACGGCGGGTCGCGGCATCGAGCAGCAGGGCGTGGTCGTTGGCGGCGAGCACCAGGCGCGCGCCCATGCCGATGTAGAGGCTGGCCAGCTCCTGGTCGTAGACGCCGCCCATGCCGAGCACCTTGTTGTGACGGCGACAGGCTTCCGCGACCTTGCGATAGGCGGCCCGCACGCGCTCGTGGCCGACCTGGCCGACCAGTCCCATCTCGAGGGAGAGGTCGTTGGTGCCGATCAGCAGGGCGTCGATGCCGTCGATGGCCGCGATCTTGTCCGCGTTCTCGACGGCCTCGGGCGTCTCGATCATGGGGACCACGAGGATCTGGGCGTTGAGGATCTTCTGCGCCTCGAGCGATGCCGGCGGCCGATAGCCGAACTGGGCGGCAGGTCCGCCGGAGCTGCGGTGACCCATCGGGTGATAGCGAAACGCATCGACGAGGGCGCGGGCCTGCTCGACGGTGTCGACGTGGGGCACGACGACGCCCAAGGCGCCGTTGTCGAGCGCGCGGGTGCCTTCGTCCAGGGCGCCGGCGCACACGCGTACGATGGGGGCCACGCCGGTCGAGAGTGCGGCCAGGCAAATCTGCGATATATCGTGCGGCGTGATCGTGCCGTGCTCGGCATCGATGAACAGCCAATCGTAGCCGGCCGCCTTGGCCATCAGCGGCACCGCCGATCCCCGCATGAGATGCACACCGAGGCCGAGCGCCAGCTGCCCGCCGCGAATTTTCGCCAACGCGTCACTACCCAGAACCGACATGCCACCTCCCCGTGCTCAACCGAGCGAAACCGACCGGGTCCGCTCAATGACGCGGCAACTCTAGCACGCGCGTCGACAGGGACGACATACGCGCGAGGCCAAGTCGTGTGCGGAAGTTCGCCCTACCTGACGCGGGCCCGCCGCCTCGCGCATGTTGCGCGCTGCAGTTCGCCAAATAGGGCTCAATCGGACGGCTGCTGGCCACCCTTCGGCAAGACGACGGAAGCTCGCCTCCGTGAGCTGGCCTCATACGCGGCCAGCGTCAGCTCCGCATCGATTGCGGTTTGCATCGCTTCAATGGCCGGACGCCGGAGCTTCTTCTTGGCCAGCGCATGCGAGGGCATGTGAATAGTGCGCAGCATCCTCAGGATGTCCGCAAGCGCTGCATCGACCGCATCGGCGGAGACCACGCGGTCCAGGAAACCAGCGACGACCGCGTCATCCGGCTCATACATTTCACCCAGCGTGACGGTGCGGCTGAGCCAGGCCGGATGCACGCGGCTGCGCGCAAGCTCGACGGCAAATCCGGGAGGTGGAATGCCAATGGCCACCTCGTTCAAGCCCATCCGATGCTTGCCCTGCGCACCGAGGCGGACATCGCACGCCAGCAACAGAAACGTTCCCATCGGATAGGCGTGCCCCTCCATGACGCCTACGGTCGGCATGGGAAACGACATGAGGCGCAAGGCTAGCTCCGCGCCGGCCTTCACCATCTCCAGGCTTCCTTTGGGGTCATTCGCGGCGAACACCTTCAGATCGAAACCGGCAGTGAAGATCCCGTGGCGGGCCGACCGCAGGACGACAACGGCTTCGGCCCTCTCCGCCTCATCGAACGCCGCGCCGAGATCATGCAACATCGCCGTGGACATCACGTTTACTTTACCGTCGTCCATGGTGATCCGGGCGACACCCTTTTCAAGCCGATACGTCACGCGCTGGGACATGGGGCCATTCCTTTCGATACATGCCCATCCACGTTGACCGCCTGATGTAGACCGATCAATATAGCGGTCGGTCTTTTTCTAAGCGTATGCCTATGCCGGCCGTACCAAAGCACCGACAGCCCATCACCGACGCGGCGGTTCTGCTGTTTCGGAGAAAGGGATACGCGGCGACGGGATTGAACGAGATTGTCGAGGTCAGCGGAGCGCCCAAAGGATCGCTGTACCACTACTTCCCGGAGGGGAAAGCGTCGATTGCGGTCGCCGCAGTCGAGGAGGCAGGCCGACGCGTGGCGAAAACCGTCGAAAAGCTGGCGAGTGAGTGCAACTCGACTGCTGATCTGCTCAGGGCTCACGCGCGGCTCCTGTCCGGGTGGATGAGAAAGTCGGGATTCCGCGATGGATGTCCGATAACCACGGCTCTGTTGGAGCTGGCGCCGGCAAATCGCTCTGTGGCGGACGCGGGCAGAAATGCCTATGCCGCCCGCATGGGCATTCTCAGGGGCAAGCTACTCGCCGATGGGTTCTCGGAAGCCCGGGCGCAGCGTCTCGCCAGCCTGTGCACGTCGGCGCTGCAGGGCGCGCTCATACAGGCACGCGTGGAGCGAAGCGGCGCGCCGATTGAGACCGCCGCAGACGAATTGGCGATGATGCTGGAAGCAGCCCGCGTTGCACGAGGTGGATAGAGGGTTGGTTGGTGGACAACGGGGCGTGGCCGATCGCCAATGAGTATACGGCCCTAACCGCCGCCGAGACCGGCGAGGCGCGCGGCGGCTTCGGGCGCGCCCAGCTCGCGGGCCCGCTCGTACCATTTGCGGGCCTCGACCAGGTTTGGCTGCACGCCCTGCACGCGCCAGCGGGCCAGTTCGCGCGGATCGTAGGTGGCGGCCAACAGCAGGGCGCCGCGTGCGAGGTTCGCCTGGGCCGCGCGCAGAAAGAACTGCCGCGCGGCGGCGATGTTGCCCTGCTCGATCTCGCGCTCGCCGCGCGCCACCAGGCGCTCGGCCGCCTCCCGATCGGCCGGCGACAAAACGGGCGGCGGCGGGGAGAAAGACGGCAGGGCCGGGGGTTGGGGAGCGGCCTTGGTCTCGCGCGGCGGCGGCTCAGGAGGCGGCTGAACGACCAGCGCGGACCTGGCTTCGGCCAGCAGCGCGCCCTCGTCGTTGACCAGGCTGATGCTGAAATCGGTGCGGCCCGCGACACCCGCCGGCACGATCATCTGCAAGGTGGCGAGCGCGTAAAGCGGCACCGCCCATGCGCCGGGGGCCGTGGCGTGGCCCTCGGACAAGGAGACCGCCGGCGGCAGGCCGCGCACGCGCACGAAGCTGTTCTTGGGCACCGCGTCGGTCGGGGTGATGCGGATCTGCAGCGGCGCCTGCGATGCCGATCCGACGGTGATGGTCGCTGCCACGCCGATGCGCGGGCCCTCCGTGCGGCCGGCGGGCGGGTCGGATTGCGCCAGGAGCAGCAATAATGTGCCGTCCTGCGCGTGCAGGGGGCCGACCGGCAGAAGCATGGCCCAGAGCATGCCGAGCGCGGCAATGCTCGGCGTTCGACGCCTCGCTCTGCGCCGCCGGCGCGTGCCGCCCCTTGCCCGCTGGCCTCCGTCTTCCATGGCATCGCCCCCTTGCCCCGACTCTCACATGCCGGTGGTCATTGTCGGCTCTGCTTTCGGTTCCATTCGAGGAACTGCTTGAACAGCCGCTCCTGCTCGGCTGGATTGTTGGGTGCCGCCTTGGCCGCCTGGACGCGCAACAGGGCGGCGTCGACGCCGCGCGGGGCGGGGCCGGCGACCTTGTCGAGCTTGTCCTGCAGCGGCTTGAAGCGCTGCCAGCCCGGCACGTTGGCCGCCAGGTTCACGTCCTTCCATTTCTCGTGGTAGCCGGGCTCCTTCTGCAGCTTCTCGAAGCGGTCGAACAGGTAGTCGACGACGCGCGAGAGGCGCTGGTAGCGGTCGGTCTCCTTGGGCCAGTCGTAGACGGCGAGCACGGCGGGAACCGAGATGGTCGCGATCTGCTGGCCCTGCGGGATCAGGGCTGGGTAGTCGGCGTGCTCGAGGTAGGCGGGCGCGTAGTACTCGAGCTTGTCGGTGTACTCGATCGGCAGGAACTTGAAGCCCTCCGGGAACTTGCCCTTGAGGAACGGATCGAGCGGCTTGGCCGAGATCCAGAACGTGGCGGCGACCTCGTCGCCTTGCCGCATCTTTCCCATCGCCACGTTGTGAGGCGTGAATGTGGCCTTCACCTCGATGCCGAGCTGTTTGAAGACGATCGGGCCGGAATAGGCCGCCGCCGTGCCCTGGGTGTTGAAGTTCACGGTCTTGCCGGCGAGATCCTGCAGCGACTTGATCTCGGGCCGCACGAACACGTGGGCCTCGGACGGGAACAGATTGACGAGATAGTTGATGCGCCGCCAGGCGTTGGCGAATTCGGGCTTCGCCTTGAAGTGGTCCAGCACGTCGCCGTAGACGATCGCCGCGTCGACCCCGCGCAGATAGAGCAGGTCGTAGACGTTGTCGAAGGGCCCGCGCGTGACGATCGGCAGCACGCGCATGTTGTCGCCGTCGTCGAGCACGCGGGCGAGCTCGGAGGCGAACAGGATCGGCGCGCCTTCCAGGCGTCCGGCGGCGAGCCCGACGGTCCAGGCATTGATGCGGTCCTTGTGCGCCTGCTCGGTCACCGCCGGTGCAGGGCGCACGGCCGCCTTGGGCTTGGCCGCCTGCGCGACTTCGGTGGGCTGGGCCACGGGTGCCCCGACGCCACGAGGCGGCGCCTGTGCGGCGAGCGGACCGGTGGTCACAAGAAGCGCGAGGCCGGCAACGACACGGGACAAATTACGCATGGGCAACACCCTCCGGCTTTACGTGCTCGACGCGGCGCATGTCCTTGCCACAATGGTCCGCAGTTGCCGGGGCGGCGCCTTCGCCCCGGCATTTCGCGTCTCGATGGCCTTCAAGGCCGGATATAGGCGTAGCCCTGCTTCTGCAGCTCCATGAGCCGCACCACGCCCGAGGGCATCACCTTGGCCTCGCTCAGGAGCACGACGGGCTTGCCTTCCGCCTTGCTCTGGTTGGCTTGCGTATTGCCGCAGGCGATGAAGGCGAGGTTGGGGTTCTCGAGCGCCATCGGCGCGATGCGGTCCTTCACCGGGCTGGTATCGCGCAGCATGTGCAGGCCCGGGCCGTAGGTGACGATCTCGACCGCGACGGTCTCGCCCTTGCCCTTGTAATAGTCGATCACGTTCTTGGCGTTGTTCAGCGCCAGGTCCATTGCGCCCTTGTCGTTCTGGGTGATCTGGATTGCGACCTTGTGCTTGGCGGCAGGCGCGGACTTGGCGGATTTGGCAGGCGCCTGCTGCGCCGCGACGCTGGCAACGCCCAGCGTTCCGGCGGCTGCAAGCGCGGCACAGACGAGCACCACGTGGTTCGAGCGGCGTGAGATCATTGGCGAGTTCCCATTCTGGTTCGGCATGCCGAATGCGAGAGGCCTCCCCATCGGCACGATTGAGGAGGGGCAAAAATCAGCCTTTAGCGCGAGCGGTCGCTGCCGCTCAATCGCTGCGCCAAGGAAGGAGAGAGTATGCCGCCGCCGTCCCGCTCGGCTCCGATCCGTCGCAACCCCTGTGCCGGATCGAGCCGCCGCCGCGTGCCTGCCCCCTTGGATGTCGCGAGCACGTGATCGCACGCAAGGTGCAAGACGAATTGGGACATTGTTGAGGCATTTCGCGCGCGGGGGCCAACAAAGCCGCTGTGCTATCGTGCATAGAACTCGACCGCTCAGGCGAGCGTGAAGGCTTCGTGCACCGCGCTCTGTACGCCGCCGCCCATGATCGGTCCGCCACCGGCAACATGGACCGCGTCGCCGACCATGGCCGCACCCAGGCCGTGCCGCGGGGTGAGCATCGGCGCATAGGCTTCCCAGCGGTCCGCTGCCGGATCGTAGGCCTCGTTCTGGCCGAACACGCGGTCGGTGCCCTCGCCACCCATCACGAAGATCTTGCCGCGGTAGAGCACCGCGCCGTGGCCGGAGCGCGCGGTCGGCAGCGGCCGGCGCATCGCCCAGGCGTCCTTGGCGGGGTCGTAGACGTGATGCAGGTTGGAGTTGGTGTGGAAGCTGTCGACGCGGCCGCCGATCACGTGGATGAGGTTGCCCACGGCCAATGTGCCGGTGTGGTCGCGCCCGGTCGGCATCGGCGCAGCCTTTTCCCATCGATCGGCTCTGGGGTCGTAGACGACGTGCCAGTCGACCGACTTCTTGGTCGGGAAGGTGTCGCCGACGGCGCCGCCGATGCCGTGCACGCGGCCGCCATGGCCCACGCAGGCGACGGCGCCGCAGGCCTGGGGCAGGGGCGCAATCGCACGCCAGGCGGACGCCTTGGCGTCCAGCACGAAGCATTCGTTGTGCGGCTTGCGGTTCTGCTCGACGAAGCCGCCGACGGCATAGAGATTGCCGTCGACGAACGCCACGCCCACGTGGTTTGCTCCCTTGGGCAGCGGTGCGGCGTCGATCCAAACGTCGCGCGTGGGATCGTAGGCGTGGTGGTAGGGGCGGTCGACGCGCTGCTCGCCGTAGCCGCCGACGAGATGCATCCGGTCGGCGTGCGCCACCGCCCACGCCATCTCGCTGCGTGGCAGGGGCAGCGGCGCCTTGGCGACCCAGCGGCCCTGGTTGGCGGCTTTCGGCGCCGGGCTGTCGAACACGTGCTGGGTCGCCGCCAGGTCCGGCAAGCCGATGCGGCCCGGCTTCTGCAGGCCTTCGTAAAGGCCGCCGTGGTGGGCGTGGCCGGGCTGCTGGGCGCGCGCCGGCGTGGCTGCAAGCGCGGCGACGCCGGCAAGCACCGCGCGGCGGTCGAGTGTGGGGATGGGCAAGACGGGCTCTCCTGGATCACGAAACCAACCGAGACATCCTTGGCCAGGACTTTGGCTGCGCTCAGAGCATCAGCCCGACGCCCTTGGCCATCAGCGCGGCACACAGAATGATGAGCACGACCCCCACGAGCTCCAGATGGATGATCGAGCGCAGCGAGCGCAGTCTCTGCACGCTCACGTCCGGCAGCTGGCCGCCGTTGACGGCGCGCCGCCAGGACAGGAACTCGATGGTGGGGATGATCGACAGCAGGCCCACGATCACGAACAGCGCGAACTTGGCGATGAAGGTCCAGCTGTGGAGATAGTAGGTCGCGCCCTTCTCGAAACGGAACGCGCGTGCCAGCCCGACCACCAGCAGGACGCCGGCGGAAATGCCGAAGACCATGTCCGTTCGCAGCAGCTTGCGCGCCTTCTCCAGCGTCAGCGCGTCGCGGATCAGCACGAACTCGATGGCCAGCGCAGCGACCACGGTGAAGGCCGCAAGGTGATGCAGGAAGGCGAAGAAGGGCGCCATGGACGTCTCCGGTTTGCTGCGTGGGCGGCATTGTATCGATACGCTGGATGCAACGAAACGATATGTCGGGAATTGTTTGAGACAGCGCGCGAATTTGCCTGCGAGCCGCGCCGGCGCCGAGAAAAAATCGTGCCTGCGCACTCGCAGCCTGCGGCGCGCCGCGCTAAACTTGCAGGGACATGCTGCCCGAATTGGAGTGGTCGAGAGGTGGATCAGCCCGTGCAACCCAAGCCTGAGGACTACGACTATGAGCTCGATCGGGCGCTGGCCGCGGTGGTGGGCATCAAGTCGATCGTGCCAAACGACGCCTTCACGGCCGAGACGCTGGGCACCGAGCGCGTGGGCAACGGCGTGCTGATCCGCGGCGACGGGCTGGTGCTGACCATCGGCTACCTGGTGACCGAGGCCGAGACCGTGTGGATCAGCCACAGCAGCGGCCGGGTCGTCTCGGGGCACGTGCTGGCCTATGACCAGGAGACCGGCTTTGGCCTGGTGCAGGCGCTGGCCCGCCTCGACCTGCCGGCCCTGCCGCTCGGCAGCTCGGCCGATGCGGAGGTCGGCGATGACGTGGTGGTCGGCGGTGCCGGCGGCCGTCAGCGCTCGCTGGCCGCGCGCATCATCGCCAAGCAGGAGTTCGCCGGCTACTGGGAGTACGTGCTGGACGAGGCGATCTTCACCGCGCCCGCACACCCCAACTGGGGCGGCACGGCCCTGATCAGCGCCGCGGGAGAACTGATCGGCGTCGGCTCGCTGCAGATCCAGCAGGCGGCGGGCGAGCGGCGTCTGGAAGACGCCAACATGATCGTGCCGATCGATCTCTTGAAGCCGGTGCTGGATGATCTGCTGACCATCGGCCGTCCCAGCCGGCCGCCGCGGCCATGGCTCGGACTCTACGCCACGGAGGTCGGCAGCGCGGTGGCAATCCTGGGGCTGGCGAGCCGGGGTCCTGCCAAGGATGCGGACCTGCGCGCCGGCGACATCATCCTGGGGGTGGCCGGCTCGACGGTCAACGACCTGGCTGGTCTGTTCCGGCGCGTGTGGTCGCTCGGCAGCGCGGGTGTCGACGTGCCGCTGCTGATCAACCGCGAAGGCACCACCTTCGAGACGCGCGTGCAGTCGGCCGACCGGCGCCGCTACCTGAAGGGGCCGGTGCTGCACTGATAGCGTCATCCCGGGATCTATTCCCGGGATCCATCGCGCCGCGAACTCCGAATCGTTTGCGAACGAGTGGAAGGTGGATCCCGGGGACAAGCCCCCGGGATGACAAGCCGCTATTTCGGTGCGTAGATGCACAGCAGCGCGTAGATGCCGAGCACGCTGGCGCCGGAGATGCCGAGCGCGGGGGGCGGGCGCGCGAGCCTTGCAGCGATCCGGTCGGCGTCCGTGCGGCGCACGCACTCGACGACGAAGGCGCCAGCCATCAATTGGTCCTTGCCGCGGCTCTTCATCTCGGCCGTGTCGGCCTTGGTCTGCTGGGCGGCCTTGGTCCACAGCTGCACGCGGGCGACGCCGTCCTCGGTGGCGAGCTTCGCCACCAGCGCCGCGGCGTCCGGCGTCGGCGCCATGGCGCCGTCTGCCCGCAACACGACCGCGTGCGTGCCGATCAGATCGCCGGCGGCGGCGCGCAGGTCGCACACCGTGCGCACCATGTTGCGGAACGATTTCATGGATTGGCTGGTCCAGGGCGTCGGGTTTTCCAGCCGCTCGAGATAGGCGGGAGAGTTGAGCACGGCAGGGCTTTCCACCTCGTAGAAGCCAAAGAAGCGCCGGTCCGCGCCGCCGCCCGCCGCGGCCTCGTAGCGCCGCCCGAAGCGGAAGCCCGGGACGCCGACGCGCTCCAGCAGATGCTCGCGATTGTACCAGCGCTCGAAATGTTCGAAGCCCTCGGGCGCGCAGTCGTTCCAGACGGCGAGGATGCCGGCCATGTGCGTGTTGTCCTTCAGGCCGCGTCGCGCGCGGCGTCCTTGCCCAGCAGGCCGGCCTCGATCAGAGCCTCGCGGATGCGCGCGATCTCGGCCCGGCCGATCTTGACCAGCGGCGGCCGTACATAGGCGCGCGGGATGCGGCTGAGCAGCACGAGTGCCTCCTTCATGCGGTTGTGCATGTCGACGAACGGGTCGGCGTAGAACACGCGCATCAGCGGCTCGATGCGGTCGTTCAGGCGGCGCGCCGCGGCGAGGTCGTTGCGCTGCACGGCCGCAAACAGCTGCGACTGCAGATCGGGGATGACGCTGCCGCTGCCCGACAGCAGGCCGTTGCAGCCGAGCACGAGCGACGAGAGCAGCCAGGCGCTGTGGGTGGAGAGCACGTTGACCGGCCGCGGCAGGCCCTGCAGCGTGCGCACGTGCCATTCGTGATGCGGCACGTTGTTGATCCAGTCCTTGATGGCGCGCAGCGTCGGCACCTCCTCGCACAGCTTCAGGAGCGTGTCCTTGGGATAGCCCTGGCCGGTCGCGAGCGGATACTGGAAGGCGATCAGCGGCAGGTCGGTGGCGTCGGCGATGCGCTTGAAGTGCGCGATCGCCATCTGCGGCGACTGCCCGAGCGTGAACGGCGCGGGCGGGAACACCAGCAGGGAGGAGGCGCCGCCCTCTGCCGCCATGCGTGCCAGCCGCGCCGCCTCGAGGCTGCCGTCGGCCCAGATGCCGTTGACGAGCGGCACGCGCTCGCCGATCTCGTCGTGCGCAATCGCGAGCACGCGGCGCTGCTCCTCGAAGGTGCAGGAGGCCACCTCGGTGGAATGCGCGTTGATGGTGATGGCGGTGATGCCGGGCGTCGCCGCCACGTCGCGCAGGTGCTTGCGGAAGCTCACCTCGTCGATGGCGAGATCGGCATCGAACGGCAGCAGCACGGCTGGAATGACGCCGTGCGGGACGTAGGCATTGTGCCGGGCCATGGGTTCACCTCGAGTCTGGGCTGGTCGTACATTGGTGTTTGCGCCGCCTCGCGGTCAAGGCGGGCATCAGGCGATATCGGACTGGCTCGGGCACCAGCGCGCCCCGTCGCCATCTCGATCAGCTTGCATATATCCCTCCAGCTATCCGTCCTATCCCTGCTATCCCTCCAGCTTCAGCGTGGCTTGTTGGCTCCCGACCTTTACGCTACCATCATACGAAATAAGCTGTCTCAATGAGAAAGAGAACGCGTCCGGTTGGCTGGAGCCAGGCAGAGGTTCTGGATGCAAATCCTGCTCTGCTGCGCCAAGATGGAGCGAGCAGCTTATGTCATCGCCGGTCCGCTCGCGGCGATGGTCGGTGAGTGCTAGGTAGCGCTGGTAGCGCTTTGAAGGGAGTCATTGCGATGGCTGACAAGAGGAAGACGGACGATCAGGAATTCTGGCACAGCGGCAAGGTCACCCGCCGCCGGCTGATCGGATATGGCGCGGCCACTGCGGGCGCCCTTGGCGCCACCATGCTGGTGCCGGCGCCGTGGCGCGCAGCTTTCGGCCAGGCCAAGCCCTACAAGATCGGCACGCTGCAGCCGCTGTCGGGCTCGGCCGCCGCCGGCGGCAAGACCGCGCTGGTCGGCGTGCAGATGGCCGTCGACCGCATCAACAAATCGGGCGGCATCAACGGCCGGCCAGTCGAGCTCCTGATTCAAGATTACGAATCCAAGCCGGACGTCGGCCGCCGCAAGGCGGAGAAGCTGGTCATCGAGGACAAGATCGACGCCCATGTCGGCGGGTACCTCTCCAACGTGTGCCTCGCCTGCATGCCGGTGTATGACGAGGCCAAGATCGTCAACATGGTCAGCGTGTGCCTCGACACCACCATCACCACCAGCAAGTGCAGTCGCTACACGTTCCGGCCGTTCGACTACGCGCCGTCCCAGGCGGTGGCGATCGCGCCCTACTTGGTCAACAAGATGGGCAAGAAGTGGCACATCGCCTACCTCGACTACGCCTGGGGCCAGTCGACCCGCGACGCCTACATCGAAGCGATCAAGAAGAACGGCGGCGAGTACGTCGGCGGCACCGGCATCCCGCTCGGCACCGCCGACATGACGCCGTTCATTTCCAAGATCACCGGAAACTTCGACGGCATCTTCGGCATCATGTTCGGTGCCAACGCGGTCACGTTCATCAACCAGGCCTACGACCTCGGGCTCACCAAGAAGTACAAGCTTGCCGGCGACGGTGCCATGGCCGAGTCGACCCACTTGGCGGCGCTCGGCCAGAAGGTGGAGGGCTTCATCGGCGTCAACCGCTACGTGCCGGTGATGGACGCACCGCTCAACACGCCGCACCACAAGAAGTTCTTCGACGATGCGGTGGCGCGCCTCAAGCAGATCGATCCAACGGGGCCGCTGCCCGATCGCTACGTGCAGTCCAACTACGAGGCCATGAACGCCCTCAAGATCGGCATGCAGACGTCGAAGTTCCAGGGCCGCGAGGACACGATGAAGCTGATCGAGGCCCTAGAGGGACTCGAGATGAAGGAAGGCGACGACTTCCCGCAGGGTGACAAGGTGCTCCGCAAGGAGGACCACCAGGCGTTCCTGCGCCAGTTCATCTTCGACATCAAGGACGGCAAGCACCGCATCCTCGATGTGATCTCGAAGGAGAAGGTGACCGTCCCAGGGGCTTGCAAGTTCGCCTGAACGGCCGCCGAACCGTCCGTCACGGCGCTCCCCGACCTTGCCGGCCGGGGAGCGTCCATGAAATGTCCTCGCCCGCCGCGAAGTTCTCCTAAGTGACCGCCGATCCCTCTTTCCAATCGGCTTCCTCGGCCCGCGCCGACCGAGGAAGCGCCCTGGCGCCCGTCCTGCGCACCGAGGCCTTGACCGTCCGCTTCGGCGGCCTGACGGCGCTCAACAGCGTCGACTTCGAGGTCAGGCGCGAGGAGATCCGCGCCATCATCGGGCCCAACGGTGCCGGCAAGAGCACGTTCTTCAACTGCCTGACCGGCGTGATACGTCCGACGTCGGGGCGCATCCTGTTCAATGGCGAGAACATCGCCGGCCTTCCCCCCAACCAGATCTCGCAGAAGGGCATCGCCCGCTCCTACCAGATCACCAACATCCTCCCCAACGCCACGACGCTGGAGAACGTGCGCATCGCCGCGCAGTCGCGCCGGCACGGCTGGAGCCTGCTGAAGCACCACAGCGACTTCCGCGACATCATGGACAAGGCCGAGGCGGTGCTGGCCTCGGTCGGCCTCGCGGCCAAGGCCGACGAGCTGGCCGCCAACCTTTCGCATGGCGAGCAGCGCAATCTCGAGATCGGCATCGCGCTCGCCACCGAGCCGCAGCTCCTGTGCCTCGACGAGCCGACGGCGGGCATGAGTGCCGCCGAGACCCACGACACCATGGAGCTGGTGCGCCGCATCGCCAAGGACCTGACGATCCTCATCGTCGAGCACGACATGCGGGTGGTGATGGAGCTGGCCCAGCGCATTACCGTGCTGCACTACGGCGAGATCCTGGCCGAGGGCACGCCGGCGGAGATCCAGCAAAACCCCAGGGTGCAGGAGGTCTATCTCAAGACATGACCTCGCCCGCGACACCCACCGAAGCCCTCGTCACCGTCGAGGACCTGCACACCTTCTACGGCAAGAGCCACATCCTGCACGGCGTCTCCTTGTCCGTGGGACGGGGCGAGGTGGTCGGCCTGCTCGGGCGCAACGGCGTCGGCAAGAGCACGACGCTCAAGACCATCATGGGTCTCGTCAATGCGAGCCAAGGCAAGGTGCTGTTCGAGGGCCGTCCCATCACGAACCAGCCCGCGCACAAGCTGGCACGGCTCGGAATCGGCTACGTGCCGGAGGATCGGCGCATCTTCAAGCTTTTGACCGTGATGGAGAACCTCCGCACCGGGCTCGATCGCCAGGGCGTCACCGAGGCACGCAAGCAAGAGCTGCTGGGCAAGGTGTTCGAGTACTTCCCGGTGCTGGCCGAGCGCCGCGAACAGGCCGGGGGTACGCTGTCCGGCGGCGAGCAGCAGATGCTGGCCATTGCCCGCGCGATGATGCTCGAGCCCAAGATCATCCTGCTCGACGAGCCGACCGAAGGTCTAATGCCGCGCATGGTGTCGCAGATCAAGCAGATCATCGGCGCGCTGCATCGCGAGGGGGTCGCGATCCTGCTGGTCGAGCAGAACGTGCCGCTCACGCTCGAGTCGAGCCAGCGCATCTACTTCATGGAGAAGGGCGCGGTCCGCCACCACGCCGCCGCCTCGGAGCTCAAAGTGGACGATCCCATCATCCACCAGTACCTGGGAGTGTGAGGCATGGGCATGTTTGCGGACATTCCCTGGGACGTCATCGCCATCCAGACGGTGAACGGCATCGTCACCGGCATGATTCTGGCGCTGGTGGCCTCCGGCCTCACGCTGATCTTCGGCATCATGGACGTGGTGAACTTTGCCCACGGCGAGCTGTTCATGCTGGGCGCCTACATCGGCGTCGTCGTGCTGGTGACATCGGGCAACTTCTGGGTCGCGCTGGTGGTCTCGACGCTGGTGGTGGCGCTGATCGGCGCCGCGCTGCAGGTAACGACCTTGCGCCCGCTGCTCGGCCGCGACCCCCTCACGACCATCCTGGCCACGTTCGGCATCTCGCTGGTGCTGCAGAACTATGCGCTGTGGCACTTCGGCCCGGTGCCGCGCAAGATCCAGGAGCCCATCACCGGGCAATTCGAGCTCTTCTACCTCGTGTACCCCTGGTACCGGGTGCTGATCGCGGCGCTGTCGGCCGCCATCATCGGCGGGCTCTACCTCTTCCTCAAGTACGGCACCTACGGCATCTGGATCCGCGCCACCACGCAGGACCGCGTCATGGCCCAGGCCATGGGCATCCCGGTGCCGTCGGTGCACACGGTCGTGTTCGCCATCGGCGCCGGCATGGCGGCGGCCAGCGGTGTCCTGTTCGGACCGCTGATCGGCATCAATCACGCCATGGGCCTCGACTGGGTGCTCAAGGCCTTCATCGTCGTGGTGGTCGGCGGCATGGGCAACCTCGGCGGCTCGATCGCCGCCTCCATCCTGGTCAGCCTGCTGGAGGCCTACGCGGTCATCCTCGTGGGCTACATCTATGTGGGCGGGCAGCCGCTCAGCCCCGCGCTGGCAGTCGTCGTCCCCTTCATCGTTCTGATCGTCACCCTGCTGTTCCGGCCCACCGGCCTCTTCGTCCCGACACCCAAATGAGCAAGCGCTCCAACACCACCTACTGGACCGCGTTCTGGATCGTGATCGCGTTGCTGGTCGTCGCGCCGCTGGTGCTGCCCGAATTCTGGCGCCGGTTCCTCACCGAGATCCTGATCTGGGGACTGCTTGCCATGTCCTCCGACATCCTGATCGGCTACACGGGGATGGTGTCGTTCGGGCACTCGGCCTTCTTCGGCCTCGGCTTGTACGGCGCGGCGGCGGCCCTGCTCACGGTCAAGCCGCCCAACATGTGGCTGGCGATCCTCTACGGGCTTGCCCTCTCCGCCGGCGCGGCCCTGTTCGTGGCCTACTTCGCCACCCGGCTGCGCGACATCTACTTTGCCATCAGCACTTTGATCTTCTCGCAGATTTTCTACGTCGCCATCTTCACGCTGACGGAGATCACGGGAGGCGAGAACGGCCTCAATTTCAGCCGTCCGCAGCTGGGCATTCCCGGCATCTACACGATGCCGTTCACCTCCGAGACGCTGCATTGGTTCGTGCTGGCAGTGGTGACGGCGTCCTATCTCATCCTGCGCCGCATCACCCAGTCGCCGTTCGGCATGGTATTGCAATCGATCCGCGAGAACGAGGCGCGCACGCGCGCCATCGGCTATCCGGTCGAGCGCTACAAGATCGTGGCGGTGATGCTGTCCGGGTTGTTCGCCGGGCTCGCCGGGGTGCTCTACGCTTTCCAGAACAGGTTTGCCGCCCCCGATTTCGTGCTCTTCCTGATCTCGGGAGAGGTGGTCATCTTCAACGTCCTGGGCGGCATAGGTACGCTGGTGGGGCCGATCCTGGGCGCCGCCTTTTTCCTGACCATGCGCGAGTTTCTCTCCCGCCTGTTCCCTTATCTCGCGTCCTACTTCAACATCCCCCACCTTGCGGAGTTTCCCTATCTCATTCCGTTGGGCATCATCTTCATCTTGATGGTGATCTTCGTGCCGCAGGGGCTGCTGGGCTTCATGCGGCGGTGGTTGAACCGCTAGCGGCTCCGGGCTGCGGCGGGAGTGTTCCGATCGGCTGCGCCTGCGGCTGCTCGCTGTGCGGCCTCGCCAACAGCGCCATGCGCTTCTGGTTGTGGCCGAGGTTGGGGTAGTGACGCTGCGCGCGGAAGCCCGATCGCTCGAGCAGGTCGATGATTTGGCCCTCGTCGAAGCGCAGCAATCCGTATTCACGTCGCGTGCGCCGGTAGCTGGAGAAGAACGAGCGCACCAGCCCGGCACACGCCGAGAGCAGGAGGCCGTGCGCGCCCGCGAACCTGAGCAGCGCGGCCGCATCGGTCAGAGGTCCCACGCCGGGCGGAACGATGTCGGCCAGCAGCAATGCGCCGTCGGGCCGCAGCTGGCGTCGCGCGATGGTTAGCAGGCGCTGGAGCTCGAGCATCGACAGGTACTGGACGACCGAGTTGACGACGATCAGATCGACGCCGCCATCGGGCAGCTGCTCGAACTGCTGCGGCGAGATGATGCCGACGTTCAGGCGGCCTGCGTAGCGTTCCGCCAGGCGGGCGCGAACGGCCTCGGCACCGTCGCATAGATAGAGGTGAGCGCACCGGTCGGCGACCAGGCTTGCCGACAGGGCGTCCCCGCAACCGTAATCGACGACCCGCGCGGTCTGTCCGGGCAGGACGCCGACGATATCGCGCGCCACCGTCTCGTAGTGCACCTGACGATGGCGGTCGCTGACGTAGACGGTCGGCTCGGCGTTCCAGTAGGCGATCCAACTCATCGTGCGGCCGATCGATACCCCAAAGCCTGCGCCCGGCACGGCTCGGTGTGCTGCGTCGAGAGCGGTCACGTTCGCTTCCGTGTTTCGCCCGCACCCTTGTTGTTGTCGTTCCCTCGCGGGGCTGCTCGACGCCACGCCGAGGCAGGCGAAACCGTGAAGAGACGCCGCGATTGAATCGAAAGCCGGGGATGATGTCCACCTCGCGCTGGGCAGTGTTGACGTTTTCGCCTCTCCCACAGCCATGCAGGAATTGCTAGACTTTGCGTGGCCGACCCACAACCGCCACCGAGGAGGATGCCCATGCAGCTCAAGGTTTCGCCCATCAGCCGCCAGGAATGCAGCGCCGAGGAGTGGCAGGCCCGGGTCGATCTCGCCGCTGCCCACCGTGTCGCCGTCATGCACGGTTTCCACGAGGGCATCTTCAACCATCTGACGCTGACGGTGCCGGGCCGAGGCGATCGCTACTACCAGATCCCCTTCGGCATGCACTGGTCGGAGGTGAAGGCCTCCTCCTTCATGGAGGTCGGCATCGAGGACGGGAAGGTGAAGCGCGGCGCGGGCGACGTCGAGCGCTCCTGCTACTGCATCCACGCACCGATCCACAAGGCGCTGCCGAAGACGGCTGCCGCCGTGTTCCACACCCACATGCCCTACGCCAGCGCGCTGACGAGGCTGGAAGACCCGCGCATCAAGGAGATCGGCCAGACCGAGGTCGGTATGATCGGCGAGATCGCCTACGACGACAACTACACCGGCCCGGCATTCGACCCCGAGGAGGGCAGGCGGCTCGCCAACATCATCGGCGACAAGGGCGTGCTGTTCATGGCCAACCACGGCATTTCCACCGTCGGGTCATCGGTGGCCCAGGCCTATGACCGCCTCTACTACATCGAGCGCGCCGCGCAGGTGCAGATCTACGCCATGTGGACCGGCCAGCGTCTCAAGCAGCTGCCCGAGCCCGTCGTCGCGAAGACCATGAAGAACATCGGCGGCGCCGGCCTGTACGAGGGCCCAACGCCCGCCGAGCGCCACTTCGACGCCTTGAAGCGCATGCTCGGCCGCAAGGAACCGGACTACCTGGAGTGAGCCGGGACCGCCGGTTGCGCGCGCTCGCGGCTCGCAACCGACGCCGGCGAAACGGTGTGGCCTGTGGCGCGAAAAGTCTTTAAGAAGCTTGCCAAGAAGAAGACGACGACAATCTGAGACTGATTTGATTTTGGCCTTGGTGTGGGACGTCAGGCGCCGAGAGCGTTCGATCCCGCATGCCAATAACGATTACCGTCATGAATGCGAAGGGTGGCGTCGGCAAGTCCACCCTGGTTCTCGCGCTCGCCGAAGCGCTGGCGGTGCATCACAGCAAGAAGGTGCTGGTCATCGATTCCGACGCGCACGCCAGCGTCAGCAACATGCTGATGGCGCCGCCCCGGCTGGCAACGGTGCAGGACCAGGGGCGCACCGTGGTCGACTACTTCGCCGCCATCGTCCTCAACGGCACGGCCGCCAACTGGAGCCGGTTCGTGGTCGGCGGCGTCTCCGACGTCGACGATGCCAGGTCCATCGACCTCTTGTCGGGCGGGGGCCATCTCACGCTGTTCGAGCGCGAGGTGTCGGGAGGGCGGCTCGAGCCCGTGCTGCGCAGGGCGGTCAGGCTGTTCCTGGCCGAGGCGTGCAAGGCCTACGATCTCATCCTGATCGACAGCGCGCCCGGATTGTCGGTCCTCACCGAGTGCTGGCTGCGGGAGGCACAGTACTACCTGTCGCCGACCAAGCCCGACTACATCTCGAGCCGGGGCTTGCAGTTCCTCGGCCAGTTCAAGCAGCGCGACCTCAACCGGGGCTTCGCGCAGTTCCTCGGCGTGGTGATCAACATGAAGGACCCCAATTCGATGATCGACGAGCAGTACGAGGTCTGGCTGCGCCAGAATGCCCAGAACCGGTGCTTCGAGCAGCCGATCCGACGGTCCAGCGCGCTGCAGTCGGCCGCCCATTTTCATCCCCGCCCGCGCTCCTATTGGGCGAAGTACCCCGGCGACATCGGTCAGGAGTTGCGACAGCTCACCTCGGAGCTGCTGGTCCGGGTCGGCTCGGAGGCCGTGTGGAGCAGCGCCGTGCAGGAATAGCAGCGGTATTCGTCTTCCGGACGACGGGGCGGACGCCAATCGCGGCCCTTTTGCTCCGACAGCCCAAAAGCGGGCTCATTTCTGCCGCACCGTGCGGGTGCAGGAACAGGCGAGGGAAATCGGGGCATGCCGGCGGACGGGAATAGTGGCGTACTCATTGTCAGGGCAGACATGGTCATCCGGGGCATCCGCGAGATCCGCAACTGCCGACAGCTCGAGATCTACGGCTACGTCGAGGGCGAGGTGATCGCGGGCACGGTCCGCATCCACCCGAGCGGGAAATGCTACGGCACCATGCAATCGCAGAGCGCCGAGGTGCACGGGGAGCTGCAGGGCAACGTCACCGTCAAAAATCTGATCGACATCAAGAGCTCGGGCTCCGTCAGCGGCAACGTGCAATACGGCAAGCTCGCTCTGGAGGCCGGCGGCAACCTCAGCGCCGAGGTTCGCAACGTGCCGCCGGCGCTGAGCGGCGATCTCGATCTGACGGTCGACAAGGGGCGGGCGGTGGCGATCACCGTGCAGGACCTGACCGCGCTCGATCCCGATGACGCCGCCAAGGACCTCGTGTTCACCGTGTCGAATGCGCGCAACGGCTTCGTCACGCTGTCGGGTGCCCCGGCCAAGCCGGTCAGCCGGTTCACGCAGTCCGACCTGGAAGGCGGGCGGGTGCTGTTTCGGCACGACGGCACCAACACGGCCGCGGCCGGCTTCAGCATCGTGGTCGCCGATCACAGCGGCGCCACCTCGGGCGCCGCCCAGACCGTCAAGGTCGCCGTCCGCGGCTGAGGCACCTCAGAGCGCGGCCAGCCTGGCATTCAGCTTGTCGGTGATCAGCATCGCGCCCGGCTTGTGGGTGATGCAGATGGAGGGGCGCGCGGCCTCGATCGCCACCTGCGGCGTCACCCCGCAGCCCCAGAACAGCGGCAGCTGGCCGGGTTCGATCAGCGGCGGATCGCCGAAGTCGGGCCGCATGAGGTCGCGCACGCCGATCGCCTCGGGGAAGCCCAGGTGCACCGGCGCCCCGTGCACGGCCGGGAAACGCGAGGTGATCTGCACGGCGCGGATGGCATCAGCCGGCGCGAAGGGGCGCATCGACACCACCATCTTGCCCTTGAAGCGGCCGGCCGGCACGCAATCGATGCTGGTGCGGTACATCGGCACCGTGGTGTCGCGCTCGACGTGCTGCAGCCGCAGTCCCGCCTGCAGCATCGGCAGCTCGAAGGAGAACGAGCACCCGAGCACGAAGGTGACGAGATCGTCCGACCAGTACGTGCCGATGTCGGTCGGCTCGTCGACCAGCTTGCCGTCCTTGAACACGCGGTAGCGCGGCACGTCGGTGCGGATGTCGATGTCGCCGAGATCGGGCAGCGACGGATCGCCCGGCGCGCCCATGCCGATCACGGGGCAGGGCTTGGGGTTGCGCTGGCAGAAGGCGGCGAACTCGGTCGCCAGCTCCTTCGGCAGGATGCACAGGTTGCCTTGCACGAACGTGGGCGCGATGCCGGCGGTGTGCCCGGTGTAGTCGCCGGCCCGGATGATCGCGCGCGCCGCGCGGGGATCCTCGATCGCCATCATGCGGTTGGCAGTCGGGCGGATGGCGGCTTGCTGCACGGGCGGCCTCCTCGGCGAACGAGGAGCAAACGCTAGCACGGGGCGGAAATGCGGGCCAGCCGACGGCCGTCAGCGCTCGACGAACGCCTTCTCCACCACGAACTGGCCAGGCTCGCTGCTGGAGCCCTCCTGGAATCCCAGATCGTCGAGCACGACGCGCATGTCGCCCAGCATCTGCGGGCTGCCGCACAGCATCACCCGGTCGGCGGCGACATCGAGCGGCGCCAGGCCGATGTCGCGAAACAGCTGCTGCGAGGTGACCAGATCGTTGATGCGGCCGCGGTTGTGGAACGGCTCGCGGGTGACGGTCGGGTAGTAGATCAGCTGCGCGCGCACGAGGTCGCCGATCAGCTCGTCGTTGGGCAATTGCCCGGTGATGCGCTCGCCGTAGGCCAGCTCCGCCACCTGGCGGCAGCCGTGCACGAGCACGATCCTCTCGAACCGCTCATAGGTCTCGGGATCGCGGATGATGCTCATGAACGGGGCCAGACCGGTGCCGGTACTGAGCAGATAAAGCGCGCGGCCGGGCAGCAGGTTGTGGATCACCAGCGTGCCGGTCGGCTTGCGACCGACCAGGATGCGGTCCGATTCCTTGATGTGCTGCAAGCGCGAGGTCAGCGGGCCGTCCGGCACCTTGATCGAGAGGAACTCCAGGCTGTCCTCGTAGTTGGGGCTCACCATCGAGTAGGCGCGCAGCAGCGGGCGGCCGTCCTCGGCCGCCAGCCCCATCATCGCGAACTGCCCGTTGGTGTAGCGGAACGCGGGATTGCGGGTGGCGGTGAAGCTGAAAAGCGTATCCGTCCAATGCCGGACGGACAGCACGGTCTCGACGGTGTAGGCGCTCATGATCGAATGGCTGTTCTACGCTTCGATGCTGCTGCGGAAAAAAACGACGTCGCGGGCGCGAAGATGCCCGCGACCGTTAGCGTACGAATAAGCATCCGATACGCCGCGGTCCAGAGCCCGCGATGTCGCGGCTGCCATGCAGGAGGTTTTTCGTCATCTCCGCGCAGGCGGAGATCCACGCCAGCATGCTTTGGCAGATTGCGTGGATGCCCGCCTGCGCGGGCATGACGGTTAGCCGGCGCGTACGCCGAGGCCGCGCATGAAGCGCTCGCGGATCTGCACGGGATCGCGGTTGGTCTTGCCGACGCCGGGCTGGTGGTCGATGCGGGCCGCGATCAGCGCCGGCTTGGTCGCCGACAAGGCCGCCTGCATCAACCGCTCGAAATCCTCCTCGTCGGCGGCCCAGGCGCTCTCGGCGATGCCGCAGCCGCGCGCGATGGCGACGAGGTCGGAGGCGGCGGCGGCCGGCGTCGGCTGTCCGCCGGTGATCTGGTAGATGCCGTTGTCCATCAGGACCATGGTGAAGTTCTTCGGCGCCAGCATGGCGATGGTGGTGAGGCAGCCGAGCTGCATCAAGAGCGAGCCATCGCCCTCCAGCGCCACGACGCGCCGCTGCGGCTGGGCGATCGCCACACCGAGTGCGATCGGAAACGCCAGCCCCATGCTGCCCAGCATGTAGAAGTTCTGCGGCCGCTGGCCGGCCTCCCACAGGTCGAAGTTGGTATTGCCGATGCCGCCGATCACGGCCTCGTCGCCGCTGAGCCTGGCAACCAACCGTCTGGTCAGTTCGAGCCGGCTCATCACCTTGGCGTTGCCGGCCGTCTTGTTGGGCGATTGGCGCATGGCGTAGCCTCAGCTCTTGAAGACTTTGCCGCCGGTCAGCAGCGGCGAGAGGATCAGCGCGACTGCCGCCTGCGTCATCACCGCCTGCTTGATCGAGCGGTCGACGATGAACTCCAGCTCATCGAGGCGGGTGATGGTGTGGTTCTCCATGGCCAGCGATTGCAGCACCGGGCGCATGGTGCGGCACACCAGGGATTGCCCCCAGTTGAACTCCCCCAGCGTGCCCCTTTCGGAAACGACCATGATCAGCGGGATCTGGTAGGGCACCGCCAGCGAGGCCAGCACGTTGGCGAGCGTGGCAAAGCCGCTGGTCTGCATCAGGACTACGCCGCGCATGCCCCCCATCCAGGCGCCGGAGACGATGCCGACCGCCTCCTCCTCGCGCGCGGTGGCAAACGTCTTGAAGTAGGGGTCAGCGTGCAGGCCCTCGATCAGCGGGGTGAGCACGCGGTCGGGGACGTAGGCCGCCAGCCTGACGTCGTTGTCCTTGAGAACCTGCTGCACCACCTCGTGCCAGGCGGGCTGTGAGGATTTCAGCTTTTGGGCGACCATGAACCTCTCCCTCGCGCGCGGCGCCATTGCCGGCGCCCTGTTGCGGGCGCTTGACAGTTGCCGCCATCGCTCCGCACGTTAGGCCCGTCCGCCAGCCTGCGTCCACGTGCGATCTGCCGCGCGGGCGCAGTGTTCCATGCAAGCCTGCCCCAGGCAATTCCCCTCCGAACCGAGAGAGCCTCGACGAATGTCCGCCAACAATAAGCGTGTGTTCTATGTGAAGTACCTGGCCAATCCGATCTTTGCACAACTGCTGCAGGCGCGGGACGACGTGCGGCTGGACCGGCTCGAGAACGACAGCGCCGAGCCGGTGGCGGCGCCGATCCTCGCGGCCGCGCACGCCTATCAGATCGGCGCCGCGCGCGACGAGCTGGCGCCCATCTACCATGTCGACCAGGACTTGCTGCGCCGGGCGCCGAACCTGCTGATGGTGTCGAGCAACGGGGCCGGCTACGACACGGTCGACGTTCAGGCTTGTACGGAAGCCGGCGTGTTGGTGCTGAACCAGGCCGGCGGCAACCGCCATTCGGTGGCGGAGCACGTGCTCGGCATGCTGCTGTGCCTGGCCAAGCGCATCATCGAGACCGACCGCGTGATGCGGCGCGAGGCCGGCATGGACCGCAACGCCTATATGGGGACCGAGGCGCAGGGCAAGACCATCGGCATCGTCGGCCTCGGCCACGTCGGCAGCCGTGTGGCCGAGCTCTGCCGCGGGCTGTTCGCCATGCGCGTGTTGGCTTGCGACCCCTATCTCTCCGCCGCCGAGATCACGCGGCGCGGTGCCGAGAAGGTCGATCTGGAGACGCTGCTGCGCGGCGCCGATTTCGTCTCCATCAACTGTCCCCTGACGCCCGAGACCCGCGGTATGATCGGCGCCAGGCAGTTCGCCCTGATGCAGAAGCACGCCTACTTCATCACCACGGCGCGCGGCTTCATCCACGACGAGGCGGCATTGACCGAGACGCTGCGCAACAAGGCGATCGCGGGTGCCGGCCTCGACGTATGGGCCAAGGAGCCGCCGCCGCGCGACCACCCGCTGCTGCAGTTCGACAATGTGCTGATCAGCCCGCACACCGCCGGCGTCACCCGGGAAGCGCGCGCCAATATGGGCCGGATCGCCGCCGAGCAGCTGCTCGACGCCCTCGATGGCAAGCGGCCGCCGCGCATCGTCAATCCAGACGTGTGGCCCCGCTATGCGGCGCGCTTCGAGCGGGCGTTCGGGTTCGCGCCGGGCCAGTCAGCCGGGAGATGATCGGTGGCTGGTGCGGTCGAAGCGAAACGGAGATGAAGACCGTCAACCTGGCGCTGCAGGGCGGGGGCACGCACGGTGCCTTTGGTTGGGGCGTGCTCGACAGGCTGCTGGAGGACGGCCGCATCGGCATCGAAGGCATCTCGGCGACCAGCGCCGGGGCGATGAATGCCGCCGTGCTCGCGCATGGCTATTGCGAGGGCGGGGCCGATGGCGCGCGCAAGGCGCTGGCGGACTTCTGGCGCGGCATCGCCGAGGCCGCGAGGGGGTCGCCGCTGCAGCCGTCGATGCTGGACCGCGCCACGCACAACCATGGCCTGTTCTTCAATCCCGTGTTCCAGGCCTTCGACATGCTGTCGCGGCTGTTCTCGCCCTACCAGTTCAATCCCATCAACTTCAATCCGCTGCGCACCGTGCTGGAGCAGACGGTCGACTTCGAGCGCCTGCGCAAGAGCTCGCCCCTCAAGCTGTTCCTCAGCGCCACCAACGTGCGCAGCGGCAAGGTGCGCCTGTTCAAGACCGAGGAGATCACGCCCGACGCCGTGATGGCATCCGCCTGCCTGCCGCTGCTGTTCCAGGCCGTGGAGATCGAGGGCGAGGCCTATTGGGACGGCGGCTACATGGGCAATCCGGCGATCTTTCCACTGATCTACGAATGCGCCTCGCGCGACGTGGTGGTGGTGCACATCAACCCGCTGTCGCGGCCCGACGTGCCGAAGACCGCAGCCGACATCCTCAACCGCATCAACGAGATTTCCTTCAACTCCTCGCTGATGCGCGAGCTGCGCGCGATCGCCTTCGTCACCCGCCTGATCGACGAGGGCAACGTGCGGGAGGGCGCGATGAAGCGCATGCTCATCCACTCCATCGCCGCCGACGATTTCATGCAAGGGCTCGGCGTCAACAGCAAGTTCAACGCCGACTGGGAGTTCCTCACCCACCTGCGCGATGCCGGGCGCGCGACCACAACGCACTGGCTGGCGAGCCACTTCCAGCATCTCGGCGCGCAGTCGAGCGCCGATCTCGGGCTTTATCTTTAGTCATCCCGGTGCTCGTCACCGGGATCCATCCATCGGCGAGCGCCGGAGCAAATTGATGGATGGATCCCGGGCACAAGGCCCGGGATGACGCATTACGCCGTGGCGACATACCCGTCGCGCCTGGGATCGCAGGCCCCCGTCATCAACCCCGTCTCGGGGTCGATGGCGACGGCCTGCATGCCGCCGACCCGCATGGTCCAGGCCTCGCCGCGCTTGATGTCGTGGCCGCGCCTGGCCAGCGCCTCCAGCACGGCGGGATCAATGCGGGACTCGGGCTCGACTTGCCGTCCGTCCCAGAGCCGCGCGCGCGGCTGCTCGATTGCGTCCTGCAGGCCCAGGCCGAAGTCGAGATGCTGCACCAGCGCCTGCACCTGAGTCTGCAGGATGCCGTAGCTGCCCGGCGTGCCGAGGGCGAGCGCGGGCTTGCCGCCGCGCAGCGACACGCTCGGCGCCATGCACACGGGCAGTGCGTCGCCGCCCTTGGTGCGGTTCGGGCTCTTGGGATTGATGTCGGCCCAGTAAAGGAAGTTGTTGAGGCAGAGCCCAGTGCCGGGCACCACCACGCCCGATCCGAACGGGCTGCCGAGGCTCTGCGTGACGCACACGACGTTGCCGTCGCGGTCGGCGATCGAAAACGAGGTGGTGTGATGCTCCTGCCGGCCGGCGCCGGGCGCCGGTGGCGTCCATTGCTCGGTCGGGCCGTCGATCGGCTTGCCGTCGCGGACGCGCGCCCTCAGGCGCTCGACGTTGGTGTCGGACAGAACCTCGGCAAGCCTGGCCCTGGAGGGGTTGTTGTTGGCGATGCGCTCGCCCGCGGCCAGGCGGATGGCGCGCCACACCGTGTCGAGATGCTCCGCGCCGTTGCGCTCCATCTTGCCGAGATCGAAGCCCTCGAGGATGCGCAGGGTCAGCAGGAACTGGAACGCCTCGGACGGCGGCGGCAGCGTGTTGATGGTGAGCCCGCGATAGCTGGCGCTGAGTGGCTCCTTCCAGGCCGGCTTGACGGCGGTGAGGTCGTCGAGCGTCAGGCAGCCGCCGAGCTTCGCCAGATGCGCAACGATCGCCTCCCCGAGCGCGCCGCCGTAAAGATAGCCGGGACCGCGCGCGGCGATCCCCTCCAGCGTCCGGCCCAGGTCGGGCTGGCGCACGATCCGTCCGAGCGCGACGGAGGTTGCGCCGCCGGTATAATTCGCCGCCCAATCTTCGTAGAATGCCTGGTAGGCCTTGAGCAGGGGAATGTTCTCGTTGAACTCGGCGACGCCGAATTCGGCCAGCGCGAAGCCGTCGCGGGCGAGCGCGATCGCCGGCTGCAGCGCGTCCTTCAGCGGCCGCTTGCCGTGCGCGCGCACCAGCTCGGCCCAGCCGGCGAGGTTGCCGGGCGTGCCGACGGACAAGGCGCCGCGCTGCAGGTCCTGGCGCGTGGTGAAGCGCTCGACCGGCAGCCTGGACGGCACCAGCGGCACGTAGTCGAGCACGCGCACGCGCTTCTCCGCCGCCACGTAGCAGGTCGCATAGCCGAGACCGGCGAGGCCCGACATGAAGGGCTCGACCACGTTGAGCGCCGCTGCCGTCGCCGCCGCGGCGTCGAAGGCATTGCCGCCGCCCGCCAGGGTCTTGGCGCCGGCCTGCGCCGCCAGCGGATGCGCGGCGGCAACGACCCCGTGCAGGGACGAGACGGTTGGGCGCTTGCCATGCATGTCGGTGCTCTCCTCGGCTGGCCGATGCCCGGTCGGGGCGGATTGGGCGGGTGGCTCAGAAGATGAGCCCGGGCGTGGTCTCTGCATCGAGCGGCCAGATCGGCCGCTGCACCCGGGTATAGGGGACCTTGCGGTAGTCGCGGGCGAGCGGCGCGTCGCTGTCGATATAGAGCACCTTCTTGGCGATCGGGCCGAAGGCCGCCATGAAGTGATTGGTGGATTTGACCACCACCAGCTTCTTTTTCGTCGGGTCGATGCCGAGATTGGTGAAGAGCTCGAGCCCCAGCGCCTGCGTGCGGTTGGTGATGAGCACCACCTCCACGCCGCCGATGCGGACGGCGGCGCAGTCGCCGAGCGGGACCTTGGTGGGACCGAAGCTCTGCCAGCAGTCGGCGGCGAGGCCGATCACCTCCACCGTGGCATCGACCGGCTGGCCGGAGGTGGGGCCGATCTTGCCGCCGAGGCGCAGCGGGAACGTCGCATTCAGCCCGGCATCGAAGCACAGCCTGACCGCCACCGGGTCCCAGATCGGTCCGAGCGCCACGTTGTCGGCCTTGCGCGCGATCAGCTCGCGCAGAATGGAGGTGTTGTCGGAGGGGGCACCGCCGCCGGCGTTGTCGGAAGGCTCGGCCATGACCACCGGCGCCACGTTGGAGGCGAGCGCGGCCGCAACCCCGTCCTCGACATCATGGAACTCGGGCATGGTCTTGCCGCGCATGGAGACGAACTCCTGGCCGAGCCTGGTCGCCAGCGCATCGGCCTTGGCCTTGCTGCCGTCCGCCACCACCAGCACCCGGCCCGACAGCTCCGGCACGTCGGCGTAGGGGAAGCAGTGCACGATCGAGATCGAGAGGATGCCGTCCTTCCCCTCCATCGCCTTGATGCGGTCGACGAAGGCGCGCATCAGCGGCAGCGTGGTGGGATAGCTCTGGATCTGGCGGCAGTCGTACAGCGACATGACTGGCCTTATCTTGCCGCGCAGGGTGGCGAGCACGAGATCGAGCAGGTCGTCTGCCCGCTCCACCACGTCGGTGTGCGGGAACTCCTTGTAGAGCACGATGATGTCGGCGATGCGCACGCGCTTGAGCGTGAGGTGGCAGTGGGGATCGAGCTCGACGCCGATGATGCACTTGGGCCCCACGATGGCGCGCACCCGCTCGATGATGTCGCCTTCGACGTCGTCGTAGCCGAAGGCCACCATGGCGCCGTGCAGGCCGAGCAGGACGCCGTCGAGGGGCAGCGCCGTTCTGATCTGCGCCAGGATCTCGTCCCGCATGGTCTCGTAGTCCTTGCGGTTGGTGGTGCCGGCCGGGCTGGCGGCAAAGCAGCTGCCCTCGATCAGCGTGAAGCCGTCTTTGGCGGCACGGCGGCGGGCGACGAACAGGGGCGCCGTGCACATGCGGGGCGCATCGTCGGGGTGCTCGCCGGGCCGCAGGAACACGCTCTCCTTGTAGGAGGTGAGGCTGGTCGGCAGCGGAGAAAAGGTGTTGGTCTCGGTGGCCAGCGTGGCGGCGAACAGGCGCATGTGATCGGCTCTCCCGGGATGAGAGGCGCACTCAAGCACCAATCCGGGCGGCGGCAAAGCCGGCTTCGGCAAGGGAGCACGCCCGTTTCGGCATCTCTGATGCGTCGCAAATCCAGCCGCGATGCTCGAACTTCGATTGACCTGGGTTCGGCGGAGGTGGTTCCCTCTCGCCGACAACGAGAGGAGACGCGCCATGAAAGCAGCGGTCGTGACGGGGAGCGGCATCGAGATCCGCGACGTGCCGAAGCCGGCGCCGGCGGCCCATCAGGTGTTGGTGCGGGTGCGGGCCGCGGGTCTAAACCGCGCCGACGTGGGCATGGCGTCCGGGCATATGCACGGCGGCGCCGGCGGGCCGGGCAGCGTGATCGGCCTCGAATTTGCGGGCGAGGTCGAGGCGGTCGGCAGGGAGGTTGCAAGCGTGAAGCCCGGCGATCGCGTGATGTGCTCGGGCAATGCTGGCTACGCCGAATATGCGGTGACGGACTGGGGCCGCGTGGCGCCGATCCCGGCCAATAACATGGGCTACGAGCAGGCGGCCACCTTGCCCATCGCCCTGCAGACCATGCACGACGCGCTTGTCACCAACGGCCGGCTGAAGGCCGGCGAGACGGTGATGATCCAGGGCGCCAGCTCGGGCGTCGGGCTGATGGGGTTGCAGATCGCCAAGCTGAAGGGCGCGCGGCTGGTGATCGGCACCTCCACCAACGCAGCCCGGCGGGCGCGGCTCGGGGAGTTCGGCGCCGACCTCGCGGTCGATACGGGACAGCCGAACTGGTCGGCGCACGTGACCGAGGCGACCGACAAAAAGGGCGTCGACCTGATCGTCGATCAGGTGTCGGCCAGTGTGGCGAACGAGAACATGAAGGCAGCCGCCGTGCTCGGCCGGATCGTCAACGTCGGCCGTCTCGGCGGCACCAGGAGCGAGTTCGATTTCGATCTGCACGCGCTGAAGCGGATCGACTACATCGGCGTCACGTTCCGCACGCGCTCGCTCGAGGAGGTGCGCGAGATCAACCGCCGCATGCGGGCCGACCTGTGGGGCGACATCGAGAGCGGAAAACTCAAGCTGCCGATCGACCGCACGTTTCCCCTGGAGCAGGCCGCGGCCGCGTTGGCGCATATGAAGGCGAATGCGCATTTCGGCAAAATCGTGCTGGTGGTTTGAGAAGTGGGTGCCCCGATGAGCGCAGAGCGGAGGGGACCGTTGTCCCGCTTCAAGGTGATCGACCTGACGCGCGCCCGCGCCGGGCCGACCGCGGCGCGCCACTTCGCCGACTGGGGCGCCGACGTGATCAAGGTGGAGATGCCGTCGGGCGCAGAAGCGGACCCGATGGGCGGCGCGCGCCATGGCCCGGATTTCTTCAACCTGCACCGCAACAAGCGCAGCATCACGCTCAACCTGAAGACGCCCGAGGGCGTCGCGGTCCTGAAGAAGCTGGCGGCCGAGGCCGACGTGCTGATCGAGAATTACCGGCCCGGGGTCAAGCGCCGCCTCGGCATCGACTACGAGACGCTGCGCGCGATCAATCCGCGCCTAGTCTACGTGAGTCTGTCCGGTTTCGGCCAGGACGGCCCCTACGCCGACCGGCCGGGCTTCGACCAGGTGGCGCAAGGCATGGGCGGCTTGATGTCGATCACCGGTCTGCCGGGCCAGGGGCCGGTGCGCGTCGGTGTGCCGATCGCCGACCTCTCCAGCGGCAACTATGCCGCCATGGGAGCGCTCATCGCCCTGCTGGAGCGCGATGTATCGGGCGAGGGCCAGTGGGTGCAGACCTCCCTGCTGCAGGCGCAGATCTCGATGCTGGACTTCCAGGCCGCGCGCTGGCTGGTCGCCCGCGACGTACCGGGCCAGGCCGGCAACAACCACCCGACCTCGATCCCGACCGGCGTATTCCCCACCAGTGATGGCCACATCAACATCGCCGCATCGGGGCAGCATATCTTCGCCCGCTTCTGCAAGGCGGTCGGGGCCGAGGGACTGCTCGAGGACCCCGACTTCGCCACCGGCGAGACGCGCTCGCACAACCGCGTGCGGCTGAACGCGGAGATGGCAACCTTTACGAAGCGCTACGGCAGCGCCGAGCTGGTCGAACGACTGAACGCGGCGGGCGTGCCCTCGGGCCCGATCTATACCGTCGACCAGATGTTCGCAGACCCTCAGGTGCAGCACGTCGGCATGGCGGTGCCGATGCCGCATCCCAGCCGCAAGGACACGGCCGTGGTCAACCAGGCGGTGGCGCTGTCGCGCACGCCCTCCACCATCAACCGCCCGACGCCCGAGCTCGGGGAGCATACGCAGGAGGTCCTGACCGGCCTCGGCTACGACGCAGTGACAATCGAAGAGCTTCGCAACCGCGGGGTGATTTGAGCTACTCTCCCACTCCCCATCATCTTCGATGGGGAGAGGGAACGCGACTCGCACAGTTTGGAGGAGATGCATGGATCTCGGCACGACCAAGATGATCGCCCGCAAGGAGGGGAGCATCGGCTGGATGATCTTCAACCAGCCCGAGAAGCACAACGCCGTCTCACTCGAGATGTGGGCCGCGGTGCCGAAGATCATCGCCGCGTTCGAGGCCGATCCCGAGGTGCGCGTGATCGTCCTGGCGGGTGCAGGCGAGCGCGCCTTCGTCTCTGGCGCCGACATCTCCGAGTTCGACAAGAAGCGCAGCTCCGAGGACACCATCAAGACTTACGATGCCGCCGGCGAAGCCGCGCACGCCGCGCTCGGCGGGGCCTTCAAGCCGACCATCGCCATGATCCGCGGCATTTGCTACGGCGGCGGCGTCGCCATCACGCTGCAGACCGATATCCGCATCTGCTCGGCCGATTCGGTGTTCGCCGTGCCGGCCGCGAAGCTCGGCCTCGGCTATCGCTATGCCGGCATCAAGCGGCTGGTCGATATCGTCGGCCCGGCCTTCGCCAAGGAGATCTTCTTCTCGGCCAGCCGCTTCACCGCTGAGGACGCGCGCATCATGGGCCTCGTCAACCGCGTGGTGCCGGCGCCCGAGCTCGAGAGCTACGTTCGCACCTTCGCCGCCACCATCGGCGGCAATGCTCCGCTCACCATCAAGGCGGCGAAGATGGCGATCAATGCCGCGGTCGAGGACGCCGAGCGCCGCCGTATGGGCGAGATCGATGCCGCCATCAAGGCGTGCTTCGCCAGCGCCGACTACATCGAAGGGCGCCGGGCCTTCATGGAGAAGCGCAAGCCCGTGTTCACGGGAAAATAGACGAAGCGCTCAGCTGCGCCAGCGGGTGACGCGGCGGTCCACCAGCAGCAGGCCGTAGCTGCTGACGAAGCCGATCAGGCCGAGGAGCGCGATGCCGGCATAAAGCTCCGGTGCGCGGAAGGCGCGCGCCGCCAGCAGGATGGCGCTGCCCAGGCCTTCCTGGCCGGACAGCATCTCGCCGATGACGGCGAGGATCAAGGCAACGGTCAGCGACAGCCGCATGCCGGCCAGGATGTCGGGCACGGCGTTGGGCAGCCCGATCTTGACCACGAACTGCGCGCGAGAAAGGCGCAAGACCTGGGCGACGTCCCTGAGGCGCGGCTCGACGTTGGCAAAGCCCTGGACGGTCGCCAGGAGGGTCGGCCACACGGAGCCGAACACGATCACGCCCAGCACCATGCCGGGCCCGAGCCCGACCAGCGAGATGGCGATCGGGATCACCGCGGAGGCCGGCAGCGAGCGTGCGAACGCCAGCGTGGGGCGCAGATAGGCGCGCGCCGTCGCCGAGATGCCGATCAGGCTGCCGAGCGCGATGGCGACGATGCTGGCGAGCAGCCAGCCGTTGAGCATGCGCAGCACGGTGGCGGCGAGCTGGCCGGCGAAGTCGCCCTTGCGCAGGCCATACGCGAGCGCGTCCAGGGTGGCGCCCGGCGAGGACAGGAAGGCCTTGGAGACGAGCCCGCCGGCTGTCACCACGTGCCAGAGCGCGATGAAGACGGCGAGCCCCGCCAATCCCATTATTGGGCCCATCACCCAGCCCGGCACGGTGCGAAACGCGCTCATGTGGCGATGCTCGTGTCGACTTCGCCGCGGCAGGCAAACAGCCATCGCTCCAGGGCCAGCAGCGCGGCATTCTTGCCCCAGCCGAGCAGGCCGACCCAGAACAGCACGGCAAACATGCGCTCGGGCCGCAGCGTCTCCTGCGCGATCATCAGGTCGTGGCCGAGCCCCTGCGGGTTGCTGACGATCTCGGCCGTCACGGCCACCACCAGCGCGAGGCCGGCGGCCAGCCGCAGCGCGGTCATGAGGCGGGGTGCAGCGGCGGGGAGGACGATCTTCCACGCGATCTGCAACCGCGTAAAGCGCAGCATGCGCGCGACCTCGATCAGGCGCGGCTCGATCTGCACCACCGCGCTCTGGGTCAGGATCAGCGACGGCCAGAACGTGGCAAAGGCGATCACCGCGATCTCCATGCGGTGGCCGAAGCCGAAGACCAGCAGCGACAGCGGCAGCAGCGCCACCGAGGGGATGGGCCGCAGCATCTCGATGGTCAGGAAGGTGAAGCGGCGCAGGAGGTCGGAGAACCCCAGCGCGATGCCGGCAGCAAGGCCGCCCAGGCCGCCGAGCGCCAGCCCCGCCAGCATGGTCCCCAACGTTTGTGCCGTGCCGACGATCAGCGAGCCGTCGGTCAGCACGGCCCACAGCGCGGCGATGGCCCGCGACGGCGGGGCGAGGCTGTCGCTGGTGCCGCCGCCGGTCCGGAATGCGACTTCCGCCAGAGCCAGCAGGGCCAAGGGTACGACGATGCCGCGCCAGCGCGTCACGCGTGGATCTCCTCCATCACCGTGAACAGCTCGCGCCGCAGCCTCAGGAACTCGGGATGCTCGCGCGTGGTGAGCTGGTTGCGCGGTCGGGGCAGGGGGATGTCCAGGACGCGCGCCATGCGGCCCGGGTTCGAGTAGAGCGCGATGACGCGGTCGCCCAGATAGAGCGCCTCCTCCAGGTCGTGGGTGACGAACAGCACGGTTGCGCGCTGCTCGGCGACGATGCGCAGCACCTCGTCCTGCAGCGATTGCCTGGTCATCGCATCGAGAGCGCCGAACGGCTCGTCCATCAGCAGCACGGTCGGATCCTGTGCTAGGCAGCGGGCGATCTGCAGGCGTTGCTGCATGCCGCCGGAGAGCTGCGAGGGATACTTCTCTGCATGGTCGCCGAGGCCGACCTTGGCCAGGAGGGGGGCGATGCGCTGGGCGCGCTCGGCTGTCGGCACACCGACCGCCTCGAGCGCCAGGCTGACGTTGCCGGCCGCCGTGCGCCAGGGCAGCAGCGCCCGCCCGTAGTCCTGGAACACGAAGGCGACGTCACGCGACGGGCCGGCCACTTGCCGTCCGCCGAGGCGCACGCGGCCGGTGGTGGGCGACAGCAGGCCCGCCAGCAGCCGCAGCAACGTGGTCTTGCCGCAGCCCGACGCACCGATCACGCATACGAATTCGCCGTGCCCGACGGTGAACTCGATGCTCTGCACTATGGGACGACCCCCGAGCTCGAGGCCGACGGCCTCGAACTCCAGGGCGGCGCTGCCGGAGGACATGCTAGCGTCCTGATCGCGAAATTCGTCTCAGTGTGCGGCGGGCTCGGAACGAATTTCGCGATCTGAAGGACACTAGCAGAGTCATGATGCTCGTGTGATTCAGATCGAGAAGTCCGCTCCTCGACCCAGCCCAATGCGATGGTGCGGACTTCTCGATCATCACACTAGCGCGCGATGACCTTCTTCACGTCGAGAGCGGAGCGCAGCATGTCCTGCTTCTTCATGATCTCGATCCAGCCGCCCATGCCAGCCTCAGTCACCTCGGCCTGCCAGCGGCCGAGCTTCATGGCGGCGATCACCTCGGGTGGCATCTTGATGAAGTTGGCGGTGGAGGCGCGCACCGCGGCGTGATCCTTGTTGGCAATGTCCGTTCCTTCGGCGATGGCCTCGCGGAACGCTTTGGCTGACGCGGCGTTGGCGTCCACCCATTTGCGCGTTGCCGAATAGACGATGATCGGCAGTTCGCCCTTCAGATTGTCCGTAAAGGAAGTGACTTTCTTGCCAATGCCGGCCGAGACGATGCGCCCCATCACCGGCTCGCCGGTGACGACGGCGTCGACGTTGCCGCCCTTGAGGACGTCCGCCATCTGCGGGAAGCCCACCTCCACGAACGTCACCTTCTTGTAATCGACGCCGCTGTCGAGCAGCCAGTTGCGGAACAGTACGTGGAGGAACGCGCCGATGCCGGGGGCGCCGACCTTCTTGCCGATGAAGTCGTCGGCCTTGACGATGGCGAGATCGGCCTTGGCGACGGCGCCGAACGACTCCTGGTTCCGGTCGGTTAGGCCCGAGCCGGCGACGGCGACGTGATCGAGGCCGCCGTCGACCGCCTGCAGCAGCACCGACACGGTGGTGCCGCCGAACGTGATCGAATCCGATTGCACGGCGGCCGGCAGCTGGGAGTTGAGCGGCACGATCTTGAACTCGACGTCCAGGCCCCGCTTCTTGAACAGGCCCTGGTCCATGGCGATGAAGCCCGGCGCGAAATCCACGGTCGCCGTGTAGCCGACCACGATCTTGGTGCCTTGTGCGGGTGCCGGCTGGGCGGACAGCGCCAGCACGGTCGCGGCGGCCATAATGCCGAGTTGGCCGGCGAGCAGGTTCAGTCGTCGCATGGTCTTCCTCCCTTGAGATTGATTGGATCTTGTTAGCTGCGCGTCTTGCCGCCTCCCGTGGCTATCCTCGCGGGGGTGCGGGCGGAGCGATCGGCCAGCTCGCCCAGCAGCACGTCGGCGGTGAGGCCGATATGCGCCTTGAGCGCCCTGGCCGCGTCCACCTTGCTGCGGCTGAGCACCGCGTCCATCAGGATGCGATGCTCGGCCACGACGACCTCGCGGGTGAAGGCGTAGCGGCGCAGCAGCAGGCGATAGCGGGTGGCCTGCAGATAGAGCTTGTCGCAGAACGCCTTCACTTCGGTCAGCGGGCAGGCGGCGATGAGCGAGCGGTGAAAGCGCTGATGGCGCGCCTCGAACTCGTGCACATCCGGCTTCTGCGTGCCGCGCAGGCGCATGAACATGCGCTCGAGCAGATGGAAGCTGGCGACGATCTCGTCCTCCCAGGCAGCGTCGCCGTGCGCGATCGCGAGCTTGACCGCCTCGATCTCGATGAGCTGGCGCGAGCGCGTGATGTCGACCAGATGCGCCGCGCTCAAGGGCGGGACGCGGAAGCCCTTCTGGCTCGACTGGTGCACCAGCCCCTGCGCCGCCAGCTGCGCCAGCGCCTCGCGCATCGGACTCGAGCCGATGCCGTAGCGCGCCTTGAGCACGCGCATCTTGAGCTTGCTGTCGGGCTCGAGCGCACCGGAAACGATGTCGCGCCGCAGCAGCCGCAGCGCGGCTTCCGACGCCGTCGCGTCGCCCGTGTCCGCGGTCTCCTCGGCCGTGTCGTGGAGCCTCATCATCGCCGGCAGGCTAAAGGGGCGGCCGCGCGGAGGCAAATAATTTTATCGACAAAATCCAATTTGCGGACAAACATGCGGAGAACAACAATCTCGCTGGAGGAAGCGATGGCCCGCCGCATCATCGATATTTCCGTGCCGCTGCAGAGCGACATTGCCTCCGACCCGCCGGGCACCGAGCCGAGGATCACCTACATCGACCACAAGCAGAGCGCAGCACAGGTGTGCACGTTCTTCCCGGGCCTGACGCCGGCCGAGCTGCCGGACGGCGAGGGCTGGGCGGTGGAGCGTATCGACATCTCCACCCACAACGGCACGCACCTCGACGCGCCGTGGCATTTCGCCTCCACCATGGACGGCGGCAAGCCGTCCCTGCGCATCGACGAGGTGCCTCTGGAGTGGTGCTTCCAGCCCGGCGTGAAGCTCGACTTCCGCCACTTCCCGAACGGCTACGTCGCGACCACCGCCGACGTCGAGGCCGAGCTGAAACGCATTGGCCACAAGCTCGAGCCCCTCGATATCGTCGTGGTCAACACGTCGGCCGGCAAGCGCTACGGCGAGCCCGACTATGTGCCGACCGGCTGCGGCATGGGCCGGGAGGCGACGCTTTATCTGACCTCGCGCGGCGTGCGCGTCACCGGCACCGATGCGTGGTCGTGGGACGCGCCGTTCGTGTACACCGCCAAGAAGTACGCCGAGACCAAGAACGCCAAGCTGATCTGGGAGGGCCACAAGTCGGGGCGCGAGATCGGCTACTGCCACATCGAGAAGCTGCACAACCTCGAGGCGCTGCCGGCGCACGGGTTCATGGTGGCCTGCTTCCCGGTGAAGATCAAAGCCGCCTCGGCCGGCTGGACCCGCGCAGTCGCCATCATCGAGGAGTAGCCTTCATGAAGCTCGCCACCTTCGCCCGTGCCGACGGCAATGCGGCGGTCGCCCTCGTCGATGTCGGTGGCGGCCGCATGCTCGATCTCGACCAGGCCCAGCAGCTGGCCCATGGCTGGCGGTATCCGGCCTTCGCCTCCATGCTGGCGCTGATCGATGCGGGGCAGCCGGCGCTCGATCGTGTCCGCGAGGTGGAGGTGCCTTGGCCGGCGGAGGCCTCGGTGCCGCTGCAGGGCGCACGGCTGCTGGCGCCGATCCCAGAGCCGCGGCAGATGCGCGACTGCCTCACCTTCGAGCTGCACTTGCGCAATGCCATCGCCCAGTCGGAGAAGCGCACCGGCATCAAGCGGCCGTTCCCGGAGGTCTGGTACAAGCAGCCCATCTACTACAAGACCAACCGCTTCAGCATCGTCGGCCACGAGAGGGACGTTGAATGGCCGGCGTACTCGCAGTGGATGGACTACGAGCTGGAGCTCGCCTGCATCATCGGCAAGACCGGCAAGGACATCGCGCCCGGGAAGGCCATGGACCACATCTTCGGCTTCACGATCTTCAACGACTTCTCGGCGCGCGACGCCCAGATCGCCGAGATGGCGGCCCAGCTCGGACCGGCCAAGGGCAAGGACTTCGACACCGGCAACGTGCTCGGGCCCTGGATCGTCACAGCCGACGAGATCGGCGACCCCTACAGCCTGCGCATGGACGCGCGCGTCAACGGCGAGCGCTGGGGCGGGGGCAATTCCGGCTCCATGTACCACAAGTGGCCGGCCATCCTGGCGCACATCTCCCAGTCCGAGACGATCCGCGCTGGCGAGATCGTCGGCTCGGGCACGGTCGGCACCGGCTGCGGCCTGGAGCTCGGGCGCCAGCTCGAGGAAGGGGATGTCGTCGAGCTGGAGATCGAGAAGATCGGCGTGCTGCGCAATAGAGTCATCCGCAGATAGGCCCTTGCCAAACGCGACGCCGCGGGGTCCGCTGTAGAAAATAGGGGAGCCCGAGGATGCACGATCAGAAGCGCTGGAAGAAACGCCCAGACAACTCTACGTGGGGCGACTACGGCCCGGACGATCAGCTCGGCCGCATGAACGAGCTGACCGCGGCCAAGGTCAAGCAGGGCATCGCCGAGGTGAAGGAGGGCAAGACCTTCTGCCTCTCCCTGCCGCTCGACTATCCCGGCGGCAACGTGCTGAACCCGCGCCGGCATCCCCCGCAGATCCGCCCGACCACGCGGGGCGACAAGCCGAACTGGCACTACCGCACGGAGTGGGAGCACCCTGGGCTGACCGACGTCATCAACGACGACGTCGTGATCCTGCACCTGCAGTACTCGACCCAGTGGGACACGCTGGCCCACGTCGGTGCGCTGTTCGACGCGGACGGCGACGGCAAGGCCAAGCCGGTGTTCTACAATGGCTATCGCGGCGGCATCGATCTCGTGGGGCCGAGCGAGGCCAAGGACGCGGGCGCCATTCCGGGCACATTCGTGGAGGCCAAGGGCACCTCGTCGGCGAACGCGCTGGGCGTTGAGAACATGGCGGTCAAATGTCTGCAAGGCCGCGCGGTGATGATCGACCTGTTCGCCCACTACGGCAACCGGCGGCACGCTGTGGGCTACGACGACCTGATGCGGGTGATGGCCGCGGACGGCGTCAAGGTCGAGGCCGGCGACTTCGTGTGCCTGCGCACCGGCTTCGACGAGGTGATCCTGGACGGCAACAAGAAGCCCGACAAGCACGTGCTCGAGACAAGCTGCACGGGGCTCGACGGCAGCGATCCGCGCCTGCAGCAGTGGGTGACGGAGACCAAGCTCGTGGCCCTCATCTCCGACAACTACGCGGTCGAGCTGCTGCCCGACAAGATCAAGCCCGGCCAGTGCGCGATGCTGCCGCTGCACCAGCACTGCCTGTTCAAGACCGGCGTCAATCTGGGCGAGATCTGGCGGCTGTCGGAGCTGGCCAATTGGCTCAGGGCCAACAACCGCAGCCGTTTCCTGCTGACCGCGCCGCCGCTCAGGCTGCCGGGCGCAGTCGGCTCGCCGGCGACGCCGGTGGCAACCGTTTGAACGCCGGCGTTGCCCGACCGGACGCACGGGCTGCTAGACTACGCAAGAGCCGCACGAACGACGATACACAGGGAGCGAGGTGCAGATGGAGGCGAAGGCAAAGCCGCTCGGCTGCCTTGACGGCGTGCGCGTGCTGGACTTGTCCCAGTTCGAGGCTGGGCCCTCGTGCACGGAAGCGCTGGCGTGGCTCGGGGCCGAGGTCGTCAAGGTCGAGAATCCGAAGGGCGGCGATCCCGGCCGCGCCATTCTTTCCGAGCCGGGCCGCGATTCCTTCTACTTCCTGAGCTTCAACGCCAACAAGAAATCGCTCACCGTCGATCTGAAATCGGCGGCCGGCAAGAAGCTGGTGCTCGATCTCGCGCGCAAGGCCGACGTGTTCGTCGAGAACTTCGCGCCTGGCGCCATCGAGCGGCTGGGCCTCGGCTACGACGTCATCGCCAAGCTCAACCCCGGCATCGTCTATGCCCAGGTCAAGGGCTTCGGCGAGGGCAGCCCATTCGAGAACAACCTGGCGTTCGACATGATCGCGCAGGCGACCGGCGGCATCATGAGCATCAGCGGCGAGCCCGGCGGCCGTCCCGTCAAGCCGGGCCCGACGCTCGGCGACACCGGCACCGGGATGCTGCTCTGCGTCAGCATTCTGGGCGCGCTCTATCAAAAGCACAGCACGGGCAAGGGCCAGCGTCTGCAAGTTGCCATGCAGGACGCGATGCTGCACTACATCCGCCTGGCCTTCGCCACGCAGGCGCGCAAGGGCGGTCCGCTGGCACGGGTCGGCGATCAGTCGATATCGGGCGGCAATCCGCCTCAAGGCATTTTCCCGTGCAAGGGTGGCGGAGCGAACGACTACATCTACGTCTATACGAGCCGCGCCAACCCCGAGCACTGGAAGCGGCTGCTGCAGGTCATCGGCCGCGAGGACCTGATCGGCGACACGCGCTACGACACCACCACGGCGCGCACCGAGCGGGAGGGGGAGGTGCAGGCGCTCGTCGCGGACTGGACCATCAAGCACGACAAGCACGAGGCGATGCGGGTGCTGGGTGCTGCCGGCATCCCCGCCGGGGCCGTGCTCGACACCAAGGAGCTGGCCGAGGACGAGACCTTCCATGAGCGCGGCATCCTGCAGGTGATGGATCATGCGGAGGTGAAGGGCTACCGCATGCCGGCCTGGCCCGTGCGTCACGACGGCGCTCCGCCCGAGGTGAAGGCTTCGCCCCTGCTGGGCCAGCATTCGGCGCAGGTGCTCCAGAGCTGGCTCGGCCTCGACCAGCGCGCGATCGAGGCCCTGGTTCAGGAGAAGGTGGTTACGAGGCGCGGATAGGGGTCAGCCGCCTTGCGCGCACGGCAGCGGTGATGGCTAACGCATAGGCAAGGGGTGTGACCCCTTCGATACGAGGAGACGACCATGGCGGAGCTGACGGGCTCGGAAATCCTGGCGAAGGCCTTGAAGAAGGAAGGCACCGACAATCTGTTCTTCCTGATGGGCGGGCCGATGCTGCTGGCGGAATCCTCCTGCATCAAGGAGGGCATCCGGCCGATCGACGTGCGCCACGAGCAGGCCGCCGCCATGATGGGCCAGGCCTACAGCCGGCTGCTGCAGAAGCCGTCCGTGTGCATGGCGGCGAGCGGGCCCGGCGTGATCAATCTGGCCACCGGCCTCGCCAACGCATTGGTCGACTGCTGCCCGGTGGTGGCGATCGGCGGCTCGAGCCCGATCTTCCAGTTCGGCCGGCAGGTGTTCCAGGAGATCGACCAGGTCGCCATCATGAAGGGCTGCGTGAAGTGGGCCGACCGGGTCTACAACCTCAAGCGCATCCCCGAGCAGGTGAACGCGGCCTTTCAGCACGCCATGAGCGGCAAGCCGGGCCCGACCTACCTCGATTTCCCGGGCGACATTCTCTACGCCAAGATCCCCGAGGAGCAGGTGGACTGGTCCATGAGCGGCCGGCCGATCCTCAACGCGCGCCCGCTCGGCGACCCCGAGCAGGTCGACGCGCTGATCATGGCTCTCGCCAAGGCCCGGAAGCCGGTGATCATCTCGGGCAGCGGCGTGATCTGGTCGCGCGCCTGGGGCGAGATGCAGCAGCTGGTCGAGAAGGCCGGCATCCCGTTCTACACGACGCCGCAGGGGCGCGGCGTGGTGCCCGACGACCACCCGCTGTCGTTCCTGACCATGCGCTCGACCGCGTTCAAGGAGGCGGACCTGATCGTCGTGCTCGGCACGCGCATGAACTACATCATCAGCCATGCCGCGCCGCCGCGCTTCAATGCGGGTGCGAAGATCGCGCGCATCGATATCGACGCGACCGAGATCGCGACCGCAGCCCGCAAGGTCGATATCGGCATCGTCGGCGACTGCAGAAGCGTGCTGAACCAGATCCTGGCCGGCCTCAAGGGCCGGGTCGATGCGGACCGGTTCAAGGACTGGCGCAAGTCGCTGGCCGACGGTGCGGCGGCCAAGCTGAAGGCGCCGGGCGGCAACAAGATGGTGGAGGACGGCGACATCCATCCGCTGCGGCTGTGCGAGGAGATCACCAGCTTCATGCAGCGCGACGCCATCCTGGTGGTCGACGGCCAGGAGATCCTGAACTACGGCCGCCAGTCGATGCCGACCTACGCGCCGGGGCACCGGCTGAACTCCGGGCCGTTCGGCACCATGGGGGTGGGCCTGCCGTTCGGCCTCGGCGCCAAGATCGCCAAGCCGGACAAGCAGGTGATCGTGGTGCATGGCGACGGCTCGTTCGGGCTCAATGCCATGGAGCTCGACACGGCGGTGCGCCACAAGATCCCGGTGCTGGTGGTGATCAGCCTGAACGGCGGCTGGACTGCGGACCCGCAGCGCAACAAACCCGGCCGGGACCTGGGCTACACGCGCTTCGACAAGATGGCCGAGGTGCTCGGTTGCTACGGCGAATACGTGGAGAAGGCCGAGGACATCCGCCCCGCGCTCGATCGGGCGCAGAAGCAAGTCGATCAGGGCAAGGTGGCGGTGGTGAATGTCCGCACCGACTATCGTGCGCGGGCGACCACCATGCAGTTCGCGCAGTATTCGACTTGAGGGGTGACCCATGAAGTTCGGGGTCTTCTACGAGCTGCAGCTGCCCAAGCCCTGGGGCCCCGACGATGAGCATCGGCTGGTGCAGGATGCGCTCGCCCAAGTCGAGCTGGCGGACGGCCTGGGGGTCGACTACGCCTGGGCGGTGGAGCACCACTTCCTCGAGGAATACTCCCATTGCTCCGCATCGGACGTGTTCCTGGCCGCCGCGGCGGCGCGCACGAAGCGCATCCGGCTCGGCCACGGCATCCGCCAGGTGATCGCCAACTACAACCATCCCGCGCGCACGGCCGAGGCGATCGCCATGCTCGATCTGGTCTCCAACGGCCGCGCGGAGCTCGGCATCGGCGAGGGTGCGACCCGGCTCGAACTCGGCGGCTTCAATATCCCGGCCAAGGAAAAACGCGCGATGGCGCTGGAGGCGGCCGAGCAGATCGCCAACATGATGGTGATGACGCCGTATCCGGGCTTCGAGGGCCGCTCGTTCCAGATGCCGTGCCGCAACGTGCTGCCCAAGCCCGTGCAGAAGCCGCATCCGCCGATGTGGATGGCGTGCACCAACCGCGACACGATCAAGATCGCCGCCAGCCGCGGCCTGGGCGCGCTCGCGTTCTCGTTCATCGACGAGGCGGAGGCGCGCACCTGGAGCCAGATCTACTACGACATCATCAGAAGCGACGCCTGCGTGCCGCTCGGCCACAGAGTCAATGCCAACATCGCCATGGTCTCGGCCTTCTCGCTGCACGAGGACGCGCAAGAGGCGGCGCGGCGCGGGCAGGAGGGCTTCGAGTTCTTCCGGTATGCCATCTCGGCGCTGGTCACGAACGACACCGTGCCCGGCCGCTCGCGCTTGTTCGAGCAGTTCCAGAAGGAGCGGGGCGGCGGCATGCTCGACGCCAACCCGGCGCGCGCGGAAAGCCTGGCGAGCGCGTTCCAGCAGTCGCGCGGCATCGGCACGGCGGCAGAGTTCTGCGATCACGTGCGCTCGCTCGAGGCCGCCGGCGTCGACCAGATCATCCTGCTGCAGCAGGCCGGCCGCAACCGGCACGAGCACATCTGCGAGTCGCTCCAGCTGCTGGCACGCGACGTGCTGCCACAGTTCGCGCCCAAGGCCGCCGACCGCGACCGGCGCAAGGCCGAGGAGCTGGCGCCCTATGTCGAGAAGGCGCTGGCGCGCAAGACGCGCATGGCGCCGCTGGCCGATGCCGACATTCCCGTCGTGCGCGCCTCGGTGGCCAAGCCGGTCGTCAACCAGTCGGCCGGATAGCGTGGAGTCGAGAGCGGCGGTGCGCGCATGACCCGCGTTGCCTCGATAGGAGAATGCATGATCGAGCTGTCGCAGGCGGCGGGCGGGCTGCTGTCGCGCGGCTGGGGCGGCGATACGCTGAACACGGCGGTCTACCTCGCCCGCCTCGGCGTTGCCGTCGACTACGTCACAGCGCTCGGCGACGACCCCTGGAGCGACGAGATGCTGGCGGGCTGGCAGGCCGAGGGCGTCGGCACGGGCCTCGTTGCGCGTGTCCCGGGCAGGTTGCCGGGGCTCTACCTCATCAGCACCGATGCGGCCGGGCAGCGCCGCTTCCACTACTGGCGCGACAGCGCGCCGGCGCGACTGCTGTTCGAGCTGCCGCAGACGCCCGACATCTGCGCTGCCTTGCTCGCGTACGACCTGATCTATGTCTCCGGCGTTTCCCTCTCGCTCTACGGCGAGGCCGGGCGCCGGCGCCTGTTCGAGGTGCTCGATGCGGCACGGGCGAGGGGCAGCCGCGTAGCCTTCGACACCAATTTTCGCGTCCGCGGCTGGCCGGATCTTGAGGTGGGGCGAGCCGCATTCCGCGCCGCCCTGCAGCGGGCCGATATCGTGCTGGCATCCGTGGAGGATCTCGAGCCGCTGTTTGGCGAAGCGGGTGCCAGCGAATTGCCGATTTCCGATCCGAGGACCGAAGTCGTGCTCAAGCTGGTGGAGCCGGCGGTGCGGCTTTTCCACGGCGGCAGGAAGCAGCTGATCGCCTCCGCGCCGGCGCATGACGTGATCGATACCACGGCGGCCGGCGACAGCTTCGCTGCCGCCTATCTCGCCGCGCGCCTGGCGGGTGCGGAGCCGGCTGCGGCGGCGCGGTCGGGCCATCGGCTGGCCGGAGCCGTGGTGCGGCACCGCGGGGCGATCATTCCGCGCTCGGCGATGCCGGCCGGAGTCATGCCCAAGGAGGCGCGCTCATGACGTCGTCGCGGGCGGATGTGCGGCGCCAGCAACTGGACGATGTCCTGCGCATAGCGCCGGTCATTCCGGTGATCACCATCGAGCGTGTCGAAGATGCAATTCCGCTGGCGCGCGCGCTGGTTGCGGGCGGCCTGAGAGCGTTGGAAATCACGTTGCGGACGCCCGCGGCACCCGCTGCCGCCGCGGCGATCGCCCGGGACGTGCCGGAGGCGATCCTCGGCCTCGGCACCGTGCTCAGCCCGCAGGATCTCGAAACCGCGCGTATGCTCGGGGCCCGCTTCGCGCTCAGTCCCGGCGCGACGCCCGAGCTGCTCGATGCGGCCACTGCAGGCGACATCCCATTCATCCCCGGCGTGCAGACCGCGTCCGAGCTGATGGCCGCGCTGGCCCGCGGCTTCGACGTCGTGAAGTTTTTCCCGGCCGTTCCGGCTGGTGGCATCGCGGCGCTGCGCGCGCTGGCCGGCCCGTTTCCGCAGGCGCGCTTCTGCCCGACCGGCGGCATCGGCGAGGATAATTTCATGGACTGGCTGGCGCTCGCGAACGTCCCGGCCATCGGCGGCTCGTGGTTGGCGCCGGCTGCAGACATCCGCGCCGGCAACTGGGATGCGATCACGGCGCGGGCGCGCCGTGCGGTCGCCAGGCTGGGCGCGTAGCTCGATTGCCTTGGGGAGCGACGCATTCCGGTAGGTATGTCGTGGGTGAATGGCCCTTTGCCGCGCCGCAAATTAGCGTCATAGTTTGAGCTTAAGCCATTGCGTGGAGAAGCGAAAAGTAGGGGTCCCCAATGCGCAACTTTTCCTTCGCGCTGGCCGCGGCGGCACTCATCCTCGCGTCGGCTCCCAACAATGCCGCGTTGGCGCAAGGTAGTTCCGGCGAGCGGATCGACAAGGTCTCCAATCAGAGGCTCGCCGGCAGTGCGTTCGCCAGCCTGACGGGGCTCAGCTACCAGCAATGCGAGCGGCGCTGCCTGGCCGACCCGCAATGCAAGGCGCTCGAGCATGTCCGCGGTGGCGGCACCCCCGGCAAGAGCACGAGCCGGTGCCGGCTGTTCAGCTCATTCGGCGCGGCGCAGGCCTCGCAGGGCTCGGACATCGGCTACAAGCGGTCCACCGTCGCCAAGAGCAAGGTCGCGCCGCCAGTGGTCAAATCCGCGCCGCCTGTGGCCAGGTCCGAGCCCAAAGTAACATCGGTGCCGCCGCCGCCACCCACGTCGATCCAGCAGAGGAAGATTTTGGTGCCACCTCCACCGGTGCCGGCGCCGGGTGGCCCGGCCATGGAGCAAGAGCGGCGAGGCCCAGCGGTTGAAGAGGGTGCGAGAAGGCAGTCGTCCGAGCGGGCGACGCAATCCACGCGCGAAATGGAGCGGCGCGCAGCAGCTCAAGAGAGCGCGAGACGGGAGGCGGCTGAAAGGGCCGCGCAATCCGAGCGCGCGACGCGCAGGGTGGGCTCGCCTCCGGGGTCCAGCCCGAAACCGGACCTGCCGGTCGGGAGCGCGGCCCCCGCGCCGACCGAGTGGGACGTGGTTCCGGTCTTCTTCGGCACCGACCGCAGCCGTCGCGATCAGGCAAAGCGCATCGCCTACGGCTCGGACCGCGGGCACAAGCTGGAAGTCGGCCGGGCGCTGGTGACGGTTCCCAAGGCGCATCAGGTACCGAATGTCGAGCGGCCCTGGGCGCTCAAGATCCCCTACACGAGCATCATCCTCTACCAGGAGGCCGAGGACCCCAAGAAGCACTTCACGATTCAGGAGCTCAGGGCGCTGTCGAAGGAGGATCTGCTGGCACTCGTGCGCGACCGGTTGCGGGGTTCGCGAAGCTTTCAGGACCAGGCCCTCGTCTTCGTCCATGGCTACAACAACGGCTTCGACGATGCGCTGTATCGCACCGCGCAGATCGCTTACGACCTGAAGTGGTCGGCGGCGTCGACACCATCGACATCTCGGCGCTCTCCACGGACTATCTGGCCATGAACCATTCGAGCTATGCCGAGAAGACCGGGTTGCTCAAGGACATCGAATTGATCTTGCAAACGGGGGTGCGGCCCCCCGAGATCAGGCTGCCCGTGCTCGAGCGCGTCAAAGGCGGCCGGGGCGACTACTGGCGCTATCCGAAGTAGGACAAGGCTGACCGAGAGCGGATGGCGAGCCGGGCGGGTTAGTCCCCGTGTCCCTCACAACCTCGAAACAGCGACCTCCTTGCTGGTGATGAACTCGAGCAGGGCGGGCTGGCCCTTCTCGGTGGCGGCAATGCCGCGCTTGATGGCCGGCACGATATCGGCCGGCTTCTCGATCCGCTCGCCATAGCCGCCGAGCGCGCGGGCGAAGGCGGCGTAGTCGCCGGAGATGTCGGTCGAGCGATACTTTTCGGTGGACACCGGCATCACCTTGAGCTCGATCGCCATGCTGAAATTGTTGAGCAGGATGGACAGGATCGGGATGCGCTCGCGCACGGCGGTCTCGAAGTCCATGCCGGTGAAGCCGATGGCCGCGTCGCCCCACACGTTCATGCACAGCTTGTCGGGCTTGGCGAGCTTGGCGCCCATGGCGAGGCCGAGGCCGTAGCCGAGCTGCGTGGTCTTGCCCCAGCCGAGATAGGAGAGCGGCGTGGTGCAGCGCCAGAACGGCGAGAGCTGGTCGCGCGGGCTGCCGGCATCGTGGGTGATGATGGTATTGGGCATGTCGACCGTCCTCTGCAGGTCCCACAGCACGCGATAGGGATTGAGGGGCGCGCCGTCGTCGGTCAGCTTCGGCAGCCACTTGGCAAGCCACGGCTCGTAGGTGTCGGCGATCTCCTGGGCGACGCTCTTGGGGTCCTTTGCGCCCTTGCCGTGGATCTTCTGCACCTCCTCGATCAGGGCCTCCAGCACGATCTTGGCATCGCCCGCCACGCCCAGGGTCACGGGGATGTCCTTGTTGATGTCGGAGGGATCGAGCGTGGCGTGGATGATGCGCGCGCCGGCCGGCATCTTCACGCCGAAGTTCGTCTCCGTGAACGAGCAGCCGACGCCGAGGATCAGGTCCGACTTGTCGAGGAAGGTGCGCACCGTCTGCGGGATGGCGAGGCCGCCCGAGCCGAGCGAGAGCGCGTGGTTCTCGGGGAACGCGCTCTTGCCTTCGAGGCTGGTCGTTACCGGGATGGCCAATAGCTCGGCCAGCTGCCTGAGCTCGCCCCAGGCTTGCGCCCAATGCACGCCCTGCCCTGCGTAGAGCACCGGCCGCTTGGCGGCGACCAGCATCTTGGCCGCCTCGCGGATGGCATCGGGGTCGGTGCCCGTGCGCACGGCCTTCGGGCACACATAGTCCTTGGGGTCGACCTCCTCGGCCCACAGGTCGTTGGGCACCTCGACGAGCACCGGGCCGCCGCGGCCCGAGCGCAGGCGCTGGAAGGCGCGCCGCATCACGTTCGGCAGCTCCTTGGCCGACGTCACCGGCTCGGCCGACTTGGTGATGCTGCGCATGGAGACCGAGGCATAGTAGTTGCGGTCGATCCAGGCCATGCGCCGCGCGTAGCCCATGGGCATCACCAGGATCGGCACCGACTCGCTCCAGGCCTGCGCCACGCCGCCGTAGGCGTTCTCGGTGCCGGGCCCGTGCTGCATGACGAACACGCCGACTTTGCGACCCGAGGTGACACGCGAGATGGCGTCCGCCATGTGCAGCCCGGTGCGCTCCTGGCGCACGATGATGGGGCGGATGCCGGCGGCCGCGCCGTGCTCCAGGATGTGGTTTACGGGATAGCCGATCACCCATTCCACGCCCTCGCGCTTCAGGATCTCCGCAATCGCATCGCCGGTTTTCATGTTTTCCTCCACTCGGGCCGGATCAGGCGTCCGCTTGCCGCTGGCGGGCAGCGTAGGCCGACGCTTGCCCCCTCGTCGAGGGCAGCCGCAAAATTGCTGCCGGCCGCCGCGCGCTTGCTATGATCCGGCACGGGCGGGACAGACGGCAGGGATGGCCGAGCATGGGCAAAAAGGGCGGCACCAAGCGCGAATACCGCTCGCGCATCGCCATCGACGGCCTCGACCGCACGCCGCATCGGGCGTTCCTGCGGGCCGCCGGGCTCGATGACGAGGACCTCGGCAAGCCCCAGGTCGGCATCGTCAGCACGCACGGCGAGAACACGCCCTGCTCGATGTCACTTGGTCCCCAGGCCGACGCGGCCCGGCTCGGGGTGGCGGCCGGCGGCGGCGTGCCGATCCCGTTCACGACCATCTCGGTTTCCGACGGCGTGTCGATGAACCACAAGGGCATGCGGCTCAGCCTCGTGTCGCGCGAGATCATCGCCGACTCGATCGAGGCCGTGATGCGCGGCCACGCCTACGATGCCCTCGTCGGCTTTGCCGGCTGCGACAAGACGCTGCCGGGCATCATGATGGCGATGGTGCGGCTCGACTGCCCGAGCGTGTTCGTCTACGGCGGCGCCATGCTGCCGGGCCGCTGGCGTGGGCGCGACGTGACGGTGCTGACGGCCTACGAGGGCGTCGGCTCGGTGCTGACGGGCGGCATGACCGAGGCCGAGCTCGGCGAGCTGGAGCGCGCGTGCGCGCCCACCATCGGGTCGTGCCCCGGCCAGTTCACGGCCAACACCATGGCGATGGTATCGGAGGCGCTCGGCCTGGCGCTGCCGGGATCGGCGATGCTGCCCGCGGTCTATTCCGAGCGCCTGGCTCTTGCCCGCCGGGCGGGACGGCGCGTGACCGAGATCCTGCGCGACGGCGGCCCGCTGCCGCGCGACCTGGTCACCCGCAAGTCGCTCGAGAACGCGGCCGCCGTGGTGGCAGCGACGGGCGGCTCCACCAATGCCGGCCTGCATCTGCCGGCGATCGCCCACGAAGCGGGCATCAAATTCACCCTCGACGACGTCGCCGAGGTGTTCGCGCGCACGCCGTTGATCGCTGATCTGCAGCCCGGCGGGCGCTATCTGGCCGTCGATCTGCACCGCGCCGGCGGCACGGACGCCGTGCTGAAGGCGCTGCTCGACGGTGGTTTCCTGCATGGGGAGGCGCTCACGCTGTCGGGAAAGATGCTCGCTGCGCACCTTTCCGGCCATCCCGGCCCGGACGGGGACATCGTTAAGCCCGCGTCGCAGCCGCTCAGTGCCACCGGTGGCCTGGTCGTTTTGCGCGGAAACCTCGCTCCCGACGGCGCGCTGATCAAGATCGCCGGCCTCAAATCGCTCGTTTTCGAGGGCAAAGCGCGTGTGTTCGACGGCGAGGAGGCGTGTTTCTCGGCCGTGAAGGGGCGCAAATACCGGGCGGGAGAGGTGCTGATCATCCGCAACGAGGGGCCGAAAGGAGGCCCGGGCATGCGGGAAATGCTGGGTGTGACGGCGCTGATCTACGGCCAGGGCATGGGGGAGAAGGTGGCGCTCGTCACGGACGGGCGCTTCTCGGGCGCCACAAGGGGCATGATGGTGGGCTATGTGGGGCCGGAAGCCGCCGCCGGCGGGCCGATTGCGCTGGTGCGGGACGGCGATTGCGTGCGCATCGACTGCGCCGCGCGCACGATCGACGTGGTGATTCCCGATGCGGAGCTGGCCACGCGCAGGGCGGCGCACGTTCCGCACGCACAGGAACGCCTTGCCGGCGTGCTCGAAAAGTATGCACGGCTGGTCGGTCCGGCACGCGAGGGCGCGGTGACCCATGCCGGGGCCGCCACCTGGCCGCGGGAGTAGGGCTGTGGCTGCGGTTTTGCCTTGCGAATAGGGCTTGACGGTTCCCGTGACCTGATGGCCCGATGCAGGCTGCCGAATAGAAAATCCGGGAGGAATGCAAAAATGTTCCTGATTACCCATAATCCTCCGCCAGCTTTAGCAGCCGATATGGCATCGGCGGCGTTCGCGCGGCGACCCAGCCGAGGCGGGGCATCATGGCGGGAAGATCATAGCGGCGGTTGAAGCGGTA
>Ga0247727_10001412_pt1 | contig 57201 bp, 43 predicted proteins | sample WisWelCaveWW1625_FD_202498 | JGI IMG/M metagenome (GOLD analysis project Ga0247727, IMG submission 202498) | Biofilm microbial communities from Wishing Well Cave, Virginia, United States - WW16-25 | ecosystem: Environmental > Aquatic > Deep subsurface > Groundwater > Cave microbial mat | place... | reverse complement strand
GCGAGGGGACCGGCCTGCTTCAGGCGGCCTGGACCGACACGCGCGGCGACCGCGCGCTCCACGGCGGCCAGTACTCGTGGACGACGCGCTTCGCCTCGCTGGCGGCTGAAGCCCAGCTCGGGCGCTTCCGGCTGGTCGCGGAGGGCCTCGTGGGCGAGACGGGAATGGGACCGCCCACGGGGGCGCACGTCGATCTGGGGATGCGCGCCGGCTACACGCTTCTGACCTGGCCGGCCGGCGATTCGCTGCGGCTCACGGCCCGCTACGACCGCTTCCGCAACGAGGACCGCGACGGTGTGGAGGAGCCGAACGACGAATCGGGATGGGCGGTGACGCTGGCCGGCTTCTATACCCCACGCCCCTGGCTACGGCTCGGCGCCGAGTACCTGGAGCTGCGCTCGGACCGTCAGGCTGCGGCGTTTTCCGGCACGCCGATCAACGCCGGGGCTCGCCGCACGCAGGCCGAGCTTCGCTTGCGATTCTGAGTGGAGACCCGGGTTCTAAGGCACTGACTCACCGCAACTTGGCGCCGCCGGGCAAAACCTTGTGAGGTCGGCTGCGCACCCCGAACCTTTTGGTCCGCTTGCGCGTCGAAGAGAGTGAGGCGGGGCCACCCGGTCTCGGAAGGAGCGGACACATGGGCACCAGCATCGTCGCCGCCGTCTACGCGCGTTGCCCGCTGTGCGGGTCGCCCATTCTGCCCGTGGCCGGCGGGAAAGTGCTCGCGTTCGACCTGCGCGCGATCCCGCTCGGAAACGAGTTCGGTCGCGGCTACACCCTGTGCGACGACTGCGGCGTCCTTGCCGATCTGCCGGCCGGTGTAACGCTCAACTGAGCCTCCACGGACGCCGGGGCTTTTCGCCTTGACGGCGAGGGCCGTCGGGGGGAAACTTCGCCCACCTGTCGCGCAGTCGTCAGACATCCGCGGCTCGGCTCCGAAGAGCCGGCACCGCATCGAATCTGCTGGAGGAGATCGCATGCAGGACGAACCCACTTCGGGGATGAACGCCCCCAAGCCCGAGCCGACCGTGGCGGATGCCTTTCAGGAGGCCAAGCAGGCCTTCGCCGCCGCGGGCAGCGTCATCGGAGCCAACGTCTCGAAGGCCGTGAAGAAGGCGAAGAGCGCCATCCGGAAGGCAACGAAAAAGGCGAAGCCCGCCCGGAGGAAAACGGCGAAGAAGAAGGCGGCCAAGAAGAAGACCTCGAAGCGAAAGGCCGCCAAGAAGAAGACGGCCGGCAAGTCGAAGGCCCGCAAGGGCGCGAAGAAGAAGACCGCCCGCAGGAAGGCCGGGAAGGCCAAGAAGTAGGCCTCTCGGCGCCGAACGGTCCCTGCGTTCGTACGGGGGGGGGCGCGAGCGTCGCGCCCCCTTCTTCATTCATTCCCCCCAGGGAAGGATCGCCGTCTTCAGTCCGTCGCCGCCTTTCGCCAGGTGCCGCAGCACGTCGGGAACAGCCTCGAGGGGCGCTTGCGCGGTGATGAAGGCGTCGGCGTTCACCGTCCGGTCCGCGATCAGGCGGTGGGCGGCCCGGAAGCTCTGTGGCGTGTGGTGGAACGTCGAGGTGACGGTCAGCTCCTCGTAGTGCAGTCTTTGCGCGTCGAGCGCCACGCGGGCATCGGCCGGGCAGCCCGCGAACAGGTTCACCAGGCCGCCCTTGCGGACCGCCCGGATCGCCGCCTCGGCGGTCTCGCTCTGGCCCGCCGCTTCGATCACGACGTCGGGGCCGGTGCCGCCACGACCCGCTTGCCTGAGCCGCTGGGCCAGGTCCTCGCCGGACGAGGCCTCGATCGTCTGCGCGGCCCCCAGGTCGAGGGCGCGGCGCAGGCGGCCCGGGTTGCGACCCGCCACGATCACCGCTGCGCCGCGCAGCCGCGCCAAGGCCACGAGCATCAGCCCGATCGGCCCGGAACCGATCACCGCCACGGTCATGCCCTCCCGCACACGGCTGTCCTCGATGCCACGGATGGCGCAGGCGAGCGGCTCGACGAGCGCTGCCTGCCGGAAGCCCGTTCCAGGCTCGAGCGGCACCAGGTTGTGGCGCACGATCCGCGCGGGAATGCGAGCGAACTCCGCGTATGCGCCGTTCCAGAACAGCAGGTCGTCGCACAGGCTGGCGCGGTCGTCCAGGCAGTAACCGCAGGAGCCGCAGGGCGCGGAGTTCGCGGCCACCACGGCGGTCCCGGGGCGGACGCTCTCGACGCCGGAGCCGATCTCCTCGACGACACCCGCGATCTCGTGCCCGAAGACGGCGGGCGGCTGGATCATGCGCGCGTGGTAGCCGCGCCGGTAGACCTTGACGTCGGTGCCGCAGGTGAGGGCGGCGCGGGTGCGCAGCAGCACCTCGCCCGGCCCGAGGCTCGGAATCTCGACCTCCTCGATGCGCACGTCCTCGCGGCCGTGCAGCACCGCCGCCCGCATTCGGCGCGTCATGGCTGCGCTCGAGCGTCGAGCATGACTTTCAGCGTGCCCGGCGCCCTGGCCATGGCGAGATCGAAGGCTTCCCTGGCCCGCGCCACCGGCAGGCGATGGCTGACGAGTTCGGCGACGCGCACGGCGCGGCCGAACACCAGCTCGGCCGCTTCCTGCTGCAGGTCGATCGAGGCGCTGTAGGCCGTCAGCACGTCCTTCTCGAGGCTGGTGAGCCGCCCCAGGTCGAGCACGGCCGTCTCCCCGGGAGCCGTCGCGGCAAAGGACAGGATGCGTCCGCCAGGTCGCGTCGCTCGAATCGCCTGGTCGAACGCCGCCTGACCCGGCGCCGCCAAGAGCGCGCAGTCGACGCCACGCCCGCCCGTGAGCGAGCGGGCCTCGCGCGTCACGTCACCGGCCGCGTCGAGCGCCACGGGCGCGCCGAGAGAGCGGGCGAGCGCGAGACGCTCGGGGAGGCCGTCGCAGACGATCGTGTCCGCGCCCGCAATGCGCGCGATCTGCATCAGCAGCAGCCCGATCGGCCCCTGGCCTACGACCATGACCGACTCGCCCTTCGCGATGGCTGCCTTGCGCACGGCCTTGAGGCAGGTGTTCACCGGCTCGACGAAGGCGGCCTCCTCGGCGGGAACGCCGTCCGGAATCGGGATGGCTCCGCGAGCGACGATCCAGTCGCGCGCCAGCACGTACTCCGCGTACCCGCCGCCCGCGGGCTCGAAGCCCGCCGTGGTCCCGTTCTTCTTGTAGAAGGGGCATTGCGCGTAGAGCTTCCGCCCACAGTAGAAGCAGTCGCCACACGGGACGTGGTGGTGCACGACGACGCGCTCCCCCTCGCGAAACGCGCGCGTGCCCGGCCCGAGCGCCGCGACCGTCCCGGCGATCTCGTGGCCGAAGATCCGCGGCCCGGGCACGAGCCCGTGCTCGATCTTCTTCAGGTCGGTCGGGCAGATCCCACACACGTCGACCCGCACCAGCATCTCGCCGGGCCCCGGCTCGGGGACGGGCACGTCCTCCACGCGCAGGTCGCCCTTGCCGTGGTAGACGACGGCTTTCACACGCCCCTCGTCAAGCCTCGCTCCCGCTCGGCTCGTGAGCGAGGGTTGACGAGATTTGGGCGGTTTCGTCGGCTCCGTCATCCAACATCAAGGGGACTGGGCTCACGGCTTGTCTCTGGCTTTCCTCGTGGACCGCGTGGCCGTCAACGGAACAAGCCTCGCAGCACGAACAGTACGTTCTCCCGTCTTTCCCTGAGTCGCCGGTAGAAGTACGGGATCCAATGCGTGCCGAAGGGGACGTAGACGCGCATGTTGAAGCCCTCGGCCACGAGCTCCTGCCAGCGGCGCGGGCGCAGGCCGTAGAGCATCTGGAACTCGAAGCCCGTGGCCGCGATCCCCTGCGCGCGCGTGTACGCGATTGTCTCCCGCACCAGCTCCTCGTCGTGCGTCGCGATCGCCGGGTAGTTTCCCTTCGCGAGCAGCTCGTGGGCGCACGCAGCGTACGCCTCTCGAATCGAGGCCATCTCCTGGATCGCCACCGAGGCGGGCTCCTTGTAGGCGCCCTTGCACAGCCGCACGCGGTCCTTGCGGCGGACCGCCTCCTTCACGTCGTCCGGCGTCCGGTGCAGGTAGGCCTGGAGCACGATGCCGACGTTGTCGTGGCGCCGGCGCAGCTCCTGGAAGACTCCGATCGTGCTCTCGGTGAGCTTCGAGCCCTCCATGTCCAGCCGGACGAAGCCCCCGGTCGCGCGGGCCACGTCAAGGATCCTCGACGCGTTCTCGAGGCATAGCTCGCGCGAGATCTGCTGCCCCATCGACGACATCTTGATCGAGATGTTGCGCTCGATCCCGGCCGGAATGGTCCGCAGCAGCTCGCAGGCGGCCACGGTGGCACGCTCGGCTGCCTCGCGGTCGTGGACGTCCTCGCCGAGCTCGTCGAACGTGGCCTTGATCCCCTTCGCCTGCAGGCGCTCCCCGGCCCGCACGGCGTCCTGCGGCCGCTCCCCGGCCACGAAGCGGCTCGCGAGGATCGTGAGTGGATTCACCGCTTTTTCCGGCGCGGGCGCCGTGCCTCGTGGCTGGCGCTGACGACCGACGAGATGCCGCCGCGCACGCGAAAGTCGCCTTCCACGGTCAACCGGCGCGGCTTCAGGGCGAGGACGAGCTCGTCGAGAATCTCGTTGACGACCGCCTCGAAGAAGATGCCCCGGTTGCGAAAGGCCTGTAGATAGAGCTTCAGGCTCTTGAGCTCCACGCAGAGCCGGTCCGGCACGTAGCGGATCCGGAGCGTGGCGAAGTCGGGCTGTCCGGTCTTCGGGCATACCGAGGTGAACTCGTGACAGGTGTGCTCGATCAGGTAGTCGCGCCCGGGTTCTGGGTTGCTGAAGGTCTCGAGCCGAACCATCGCGCGCCCCATTCTAGCGGCCGGCGTGCGCCGGGGGAAAAGCCTTTCGCGCGGCCTCGAGCTCGCGCGCGATCTCGTCGCGCAGCGAGGCCGGGCGCACCACCTCGACCTGCGGCAGGAAGCCCTTGATCCACGCCTTGAGGTCGAAGCTGGGGGCCACCTCGAGCGTGAGCCGCACGCCGCCGTCGGGATCGTCGCGGAGCGTCTGGCTCTCGTGCCAGCTGCGCTCCCGCACGTAGCCCGCGATTGCCGCCGCGAACACGAGCTCGATCGTCTGCGGGCGACCGCCGATGATGCCGAACGCCGAGCGCGCGTACTCCGAAGGGCTGAAATCGGGCGGGATCTCGAAGCCCGTTTCCTGCACTTCGACCTGTTGCACGCGCTCGACCGCGAACGTGCGGACCTCGGCGTATTCGTGGGCGCGCGCGTACAGATAGAGCCCGCCCCGGTAGTAGACGAGGCGGTACGGGTCGATCTCGTAGGACTTGGTGCAGCGGCTGTTGAAGGAGTAGTAGGCGATCGTGGCCTGCCGCTGGTGCAGGATCGCGTCGATCAGCGCGGCGATCACGTCCTGCTTCTTCGAGTAGTCCTTCCACGGATCCGGGCGCGCGGAGAACAGCTCCTGGATCCGAGTCAGGAAGGGCAGGCTCTTCTGCGGCAACGCCTCGCGGATCTTGGCGAAGGCCGACTCGAGGTCCTGGCCGAACGGGGCGCCGCCGAGGAACGACAGCATGTTGCGGCTGAAGTAGAGCGCCGCGAGCTCGGAGAGCGTGAAGCCCTGGGCGAGCTTCTGCTGATAGCCCTCGACGAGACGCCACACCTTCTTGCCGCTGACGCGATCGTCGTAGAGCGGGAAGCCGGCCTCCTGCAGCGCCTCGACGTCGCGGCGGATCGTGCGCTCGGTGACGCCGTGCTCCGCCGCCAGCCGGGCGGAGCTCGTGAAGCGGCCCGCTTCGACCGTCTTCAGGATCTTCCACTGCCGGATCACTTCGGCGTTGCGCATCCCACCCGCTCCCGCAACTCGGCATTCTAGCGGGATTCCCGTGCTGTGGACTCGGAGCCACTGAGGCTATACTGCGCGGGCCCCCACTTGCCGGAGGATGCGATGCCGGATCGCGCACCCAGACTCGGTGACGTGATCGACGACTACTGCCCGCGCTGTCGCCTGCTGTTGAACCACGACGTCACCAGCCTGTTCGACGACGCGGTCGCCAAGGTGACGTGCCGGACGTGCCACAACGCGCACGACTACCGCCACGCGCAGGTGCCGCCCAAGCGCCGTTCGTCGCAGAAGCCCGACAAGAAGTCGCTGATCGACCAGGTGCTCGCCTCGATGCCCACGCCGCCCGAGCCGCCCCCTCCGCCCGCCGCCGACGCACGGCCGGCGAAGCGCGACCTGTGGGCCGAGGTCGAGCGCATCAAGGGACAGCGAAAGGGGCCGGCGTGAGGGCAGTCGACGTCATCCAGAGGAAGCGAGACGGCGCCGAGCTCTCGAAGGACGAGATCGAGTTCTTCATCCGGGGCTATGCGAAGGGCGAGGTGCCGGACTACCAGGCCTCGGCGTTCACCATGGCGGTCTTCTTCAAGGGCATGACCCCGGCCGAGACCGTGGCGCTCACCGAGTCGATGATGCGCACCGGCGAGGTGCTGGACCTGCGGGACCTGCCGGGCCCGAAGGTCGACAAGCACTCGACGGGCGGCGTCGGCGACAAGACCAGCCTGATCCTGGCGCCGCTCGCCGCCGCCTGCGGCGTCTACGTCCCGATGATCTCTGGCCGCGGCCTCGGGCACACCGGCGGCACTCTCGACAAGCTCGAGTCGATCCCCGGCTTCAACGTGCGGCTGAGCCTCGCGCGCTTCCGCGAGGTGCTGCGCGACTGCGGCCTGGGGCTGATCGGACAGACGCCTGAGATCGCGCCCGCCGATCGCAAGCTCTACGCGCTGCGCGACGTGACCGCCACCGTCGAGAGCCTCCCGCTCATCTCCGCCTCGATCATGAGCAAGAAGATGGCCGAGGGCATCGACGCCCTCGTGCTCGACGTCAAGTGCGGCGACGGCGCCTTCCTGCGCTCGCGCGACGAGGCCAAGGCGCTGGCGCAAACGATGCTGGGCATCGGTCGCGGCATGGGCAAGAAGCTGGCGGCGCTCATCACGGACATGGACCAGCCGCTCGGCAGGAACGCGGGCAACGCGCTCGAGGTGGCCGAGTGCGTCGAGACGCTGAAGGGACGCGGACCTAAGGACCTCGAGTCGCTCTCGATCGAGCTCGCGGCCTGGATGGTGCATCTCGCGGGCATGGCCACTTCGCTCGACGCGGCGCGCGCCAAGGTTCGCGAGGCGCTCTCGTCCGGCGCTGGGCTCGAGCGATTTCGCCGTGTGATCGAGCTGCAGGGTGGCAACCCGCGCGTGTGCGACGATCCCACGCTGCTGCCCCAGAGCCAGCAGACCCTCGTCGTGCGCTCCGAGCGCGACGGGCGCGTGGCCCGCCTCGCCGCGCGCGCCATCGGCCATGCCGGCATGCTGCTCGGCGGCGGCCGCGAGACGGTCGACAGCACGATCGATCCCGCGGTCGGCTTCGTGTTCCACAAGAAGGTTGGCGACCCGGTCGCGGCCGGCGAGCCGATCGTGACCGTGCACCTCGGGCCCGCGTCGCGGCGCGAGGCGGCGCTGGCGCGGCTCGGGGAGGCGATCGTCGTCGCTGCCGAGGCCCCGGCCCGGGGACCGCTGGTTCTCGACGTGCTCGCATAGGAGACACACCAATGGAGCGGCTGCTGTCGCTGGTCGGACTCGTCGTGTTCATGGGGATCGCGTGGGGCTTCTCCACCAACCGGCGCGCGGTGCACTGGCGCACGATCGCATGGGGCCTCGGGCTGCAGTTCCTGCTCGCGCTGTTCGTCTTGAAGACACCCTTCGGGCAGGCGCTCTTCATCTGGATCGGCGCGAAGATTACACGCGTCCTCGCGCTGTCCTACGTCGGCGGCGCGTTCGTCTTCGGCAAGCTCGGGATGGAGGGCGGCGGCGACTCGCAGGCCGGCTTCGTATTCGCCTTCCAGGTGCTCCCGACGATCATCTTCGTGTCGGCGGTGTTCGCCGTCCTCTACTACCTCGGGGTGATGCAGCTGGTGGTAGGCCTCTTCGCGCGGCTGATGGCGAAGGTGATGAAGGTGAGCGGCGCCGAGAGCCTCAACGTCGCGGCCTCGATCTTCATGGGCCAGACCGAGGCCCCGCTCACGATCCGGCCGTTCCTCAACAAGATGACGCGCTCGGAGCTGATGTGCGTCATGACCGCGGGCATGGCGCACGTCAGCGGTGGGATCATGGCGGCGTACGTCGCCTTCGGGATCGAGGCCAAGCACCTGCTGGCCGCGGTGATCATGACCGCCCCGGGCACGATCCTGATGGCCAAGCTGTTCGTGCCCGAGACCGAGGAGCCGGCCACCGCCGGCAACGTCAAGGTGGACATGAAGGCGACCGACGCCAACGTCATCGGCGCGGCGGCACGCGGGACCAGCGAGGGCCTGCAGCTCGCGATCAACGTGGCCGCCATGCTGATCGCCTTCCTGTCGATCGTGGCCCTGATCAACGCCATTCTCGGCACCGTCGGCCTCAAGCTCGAGACGATCCTCGGCTACGTCTTCGCGCCGCTCGCGCTCGCGATGGGGGTGCCGTGGAAGGAGGCGCTCGTGGTCGGCGACCTGCTCGGGACGCGCATGGTGCTGAACGAGCTGATCGCCTACTCGCGGCTCGGGCCGCTCAAGGAGACGCTCGACCCGCGTACGTTCACGATCGCCACCTACGGCCTCTGCGGCTTCGCCAACCTGAGCTCGATCGGGATCCAGATCGGCGGCATCGGCGCGCTCGCTCCCGAGCGCCGAAACGACCTCGCCCGCCTCGGCCTGCGCGCGCTGCTGGCCGGCACCTTTGCCAACTTCATGACCGCCTGCATCGCTGGAGTGCTGCTGTGAGCCAGACGCTCGAGCGCCTCGACGAGGCCGTGGCGGCCGTCCGCGCCCGCTCGGCGCTGCGACCCGAGGTCGGGGTGATCCTGGGCTCGGGGCTCGGGGCCTTTGGAGACAGCCTCGACGACGCGACCACGCTGCCCTACGCCGAGATTCCCCATTTCCCGTCTTCCACGGTCGTCGGCCACGGCGGGGCGCTCGCCCTCGGCCGCTGCCGCGGCGTGCCGCTCGCCGTGATGAAGGGACGGGTGCACTTCTACGAGGGCTACCGGCTCGACCAGGTGGTCTTTCCGGCGCGGGTGCTCGGGCGCCTGGGCGTCAAGACGCTGGTGGTGACGAACGCGGCGGGGGCCGTCAACAAGGCCTACGCGCCCGGCGACCTGATGGTGATCGAGGACCACATCAACCTGCTCGGCAATCCCCTGATCGGCCCGAACGAGGCCGCCCTGGGGGAGCGCTTCATCGACATGAGCGAGGCGTACGACCGGGGCCTGCGCGACGCTGCCGAGGCCGCCTGCCGCGCCGCCGGATTGCGCTCGCACCGCGGCGTCTACCTCGCGCTCAGCGGGCCGTCCTTCGAGACGCCGGCCGAGATCCGCGCGTTCCGGACGCTCGGCGCCGACGCCGTCGGCATGTCGACCGTGCCCGAGGTGATCGCGGCCCGGCACATGGGGATCCGCGTCGTGGGCCTGTCCTGCCTCACCAACATGGCCGCCGGCGTTCTCGACCAGAAGCTCGATCACCGGGAGGTGCTGGAGACCGGCGAGCGCGTCAAGACGGCGCTGCTCGAGGTGCTGGCGCGCCTCGTCGAGGCCGCGGCGGTGCCGTCATGACGAAGCGGCGACCGCCATCGACGCGCGCGGTCAAGCGTCGTGCCCCCTCGCGGTCGATGCTCGCCGCCATGACGGCGCTGGCGCGCGAGGCGCGCGAGCGCGCGCACACCCCCTACTCGCGCTTCAAGGTGGGAGCGGCGCTCAAGACGCGCACGGGCGAGATCGTGACCGGCTGCAACATCGAGAACGCGTCGTACGGGCTCACGATGTGCGCGGAGCGCGTCGCCGTGTTCAAGGCGGTCTCCGAGGGCCTCTCCGATTTCGACGTCATCACGGTCGTCGCGGACTCGAAGCGGCTCACGGCGCCCTGCGGGCCCTGCCGCCAGATCCTGTGGGAGTTCTGCGGCGACCTGCTCGTCCACATGTCCAACACGAAGGGCGCGTCCCGCACGCTGCGGCTCCGCGAGCTGCTGCCTTTGCCCTTCGACGGACGCAACCTGTGAATGCCCTGCCGCCGGCGGCGAGTCGCTGGGCCCGGCTCCTCACCGAGAGTCGCAATCCCCGGAGCCGGAAGCTGGACACGCTCCCGACCGAGCGCGTCGTCGCTCTGCTGCTCGACGAGGATCGCCGCGCGCTCGTCGCCGCGGGACGCCAGCGCGGCGCGATCGGCCGGGCGGCGCGGCTGGCCGCGAACGCTCTCGAGACCGGCGGCGACGTCGTCCTCCTCGGCGCCGGCACCAGCGGCCGCCTCGCGGTGCTCGAGGCGGCCGAGTGCCCGCCGACCTTCGGCTCGGACCCGCAGCGCATCCGCGCGGTGATGGCCGGGGGGAACGAGTCGGTCTTTCACGCGCGCGAGGGCGCGGAGGATCGCGAGGACGCGGGCCGGGACGAGGGTGCGCGCCTGCGTCCGGGGGACCTGCTGGTCGGCATCTCGGCGAGCTCGGTCACGCCCTTCGTATGGGGGGCGCTCGGGGCGGCACGGACACAGGGGGCGAAGACAGTGCTCGTGACCTGCGCTCCGGGGAAGAGCCTTGGCCGGCTGGCCGACGTGGTGATCGCGATCCGCAGCGGACCCGAGGTCCTCACGGGATCCACGCGCCTCAAGGCCGGATCGGCGACCAAAGCGGTGCTCAACGCGATCACGACCGCCGCCATGGTCCGCTTGGGCAAGGCCTACGAGAACCTGATGGTCGACCTCAAGCCCACGTCGGCCAAGCTCGTCGACCGCACCCGCCGCATCGTCGCCGCGGCCACGGGATGCAGCGACGCCGAGGTCACACGGCTGCTCGAGGAGTCCGGTGGCGAAGTCAAGACGGCGATCGTGATGGGCCGTCTCGGGCTGTCCCCCGAAGCTGCGCGAGCCCGCCTGGCCCGTGCCAAGGGCCACGTGCGCCGGGCTCTCGCCAGGGGCTAGAACAGCGGTCCCTCGATGTCATCCGCGGGAGATACGTAAAGGCCACCCGCCGGTCCGCGTTGTAAGATCCGCACGCCGCTTCCGGTCGCAGACCCGGCCTGCCGGCCTACCCTCCATATACCACGATGTCCTTAAGGTTCCGGTACCGTTCGTTGTAGTCCAGCCCGTAGCCGACCACGAACTCGTCTTCGATCGTGAAGCCGACGTAGTCGACGTGGACGGTCACCAGGCGCCGGGCGGGCTTCGAGAGCAGCGCCACCACCTTCAGCGAGCGCGGGCCGCGCGCCCTCAGCAGGCTGACGAGGTAGTTGAGCGTGAGCCCCGTGTCCACGATGTCTTCGACGACGAGTAGGTCGCGCCCCTCGAGGCCCTGGTCGAGGTCCTTCACGAGCTTCACCTCGCCCGAGGACTTCGTGGCCTTGCCGTAGGAAGCGACCGCGATGTAATCGAGCGTGAGGGGCAGGTCGATCGCCTGGGCAAGGTCGGTCATGAAGGGACAGGCCCCCTTCAGGACGCCGACCAGGTGCGGCTCGCCGCCCTTGTAATCGGCGGCGATCTGCCGGCCCATCTCCAGGATCCGGGCCTGGATCTGGTCGGAGGAAAGTAGCACCTTCATCACGCCGCCTCCTTGCGGGAGCGCGATCATAGCTCGTTCGGGCCGAGGGCCGGAATCGGCCGGAAGGCCCGGACGCGAGGATCCGAAGCCGCACCGAAACCGCCCGTTGACTGAGCGCGGGCGGAGGACATAGGATCCACTACCAGTAGCCCGGGGAACCGGACTGCCACACAACCGATTCGACCCGATGCTGTTCCGCAGCCGTTCTTTGATGCCGTTCGCAGTCCATCCGTGCTCCGTCCCCAACAGGCGTGTTGCGCCCGTTGCCGAGCGGACATGACGAACTCTGTCCCAGGAGAAATCGAATGAATCCCACGTTCCTCAGGCGACTTGCCTCGCTCGCGTTCTGTGCGCTCGTCCTGCCGGTCGCGTACGCTCACGCCCAGGGCGTCACTAGCGGCTCGATCGCGGGCACTGTGATCGATCCCCAGAACGCGGCCGTGCCCGGCGCCACGGTGGTGGCGGTGCACGAGCCTTCGGGAAGCCGCTACGAGGGCGTCTCCCGGGGCGACGGCCGCTTCACGATCCTCGGCATGCGAGTCGGCGGCCCCTACACCGTGACGGCCTCGCTCAGCGGCTTCCAGCCCAAGCCGGTGCGCGACGTGATCGTCAACCTGGGCGTCGCCACCGACCTTTCGCTGTCCCTGAGCAACGTGGCGGTGAGCGAAGAGGTGACGGTCACGGCCGAGTCCTCGGAGGTGTTCAGCTCCGCCCGCACCGGCGCCGCCACGACGGTACAGCGCACGGCGCTGGCGACGCTGCCGAACATCAGCGACCGGATCAACAACTTCGCGCGCCTGACGCCCCAGTACTCGGGCGGTGGCACGTTCGGCGGCCAAGACAATCGTCTGAACAACATCACCGTCGACGGCTCGTACTTCAACAACTCCTTCGGGCTCCAGGGCCAGCCTGGCGACCGAACGGGCGTCGCGCCGATCACGATGGAAGCGATCGAGCAGATCCAGATCAACATCGCGCCCTACGACGTGCGCCAGGGCAACTTCGTCGGCGCGGGCATCAACTCGGTCACGCGCAGCGGCGACAACCAGTTCCGCGGCTCGGCCTACTACTGGTTCCGCGACCAGGGCCTGGTCGGCACCGAGGCCAAGGGGCTGCCCTTCAATCCCGGCACCTTCAACTTCGACAAGTTCGGCGGCTGGGCCTCGGGGCCGGTGATCAAGGACAAGCTCGCGCTCTTCCTGAGCTTCGAGGACGAGAAGCTCCAGGAGCCCGGGACGACTTTCCGCGCCAACGCCGGCGGCGAGACCGTCCAGGGCAGCACCACACGCGTGCTCGCCTCCGACCTGACGACTCTCAGCAGCTTCCTGAGCACGAACTTCAGGTACGACAGCGGGCCCTTCGAGGACTACAGCCACGAGACGCCGGCGCGCCGCTACCTGGCGAAGCTCAACTACAACATCAGCGACCGGAACAAGGTCAGCATCCGCTACAACCAGCTCGATTCGATCACGGACGTGCTGCTCTCGAACTCCGGGTCGCTCGGCTTCGGCACTCGCCGCACCAACACCACCGGGCTCAACTTCCAGAACTCCAACTATCAGATCATGGAGGACATCCGCTCGGTGATCGGCGAGTGGAACTCGATCATGGGCGCGAACCGCGCCAACACGCTGATCGTGGGCTATACCACCCAGGACGAGAGCCGCGCCTCGCGCGGCCAGTTCTTCCCGATGGCCGACATCCTCGAGGGGGGGTCGGTCTACACCACGTTCGGCTTCGAGCCGTTCACGCCCAACAACGAGCTGCGCTACAAGACGTTCCAGCTCCAGGACAACTTCACCTGGAACCGCGGGAACCACGCGTTCACGTTCGGCGCGAGCGCCGAGCGCTACGAGTCGGAGAACGTCTTCTTTCCGGGCGCCCAGAGCGTCTACATCTACAACTCGCTCGCGGACTTCTATACCGACGCCAACGACTACGTGGCCAACCCCAGCCGGACCACCTCGCCCATCACCTTGCGGCGCTTCCAGGTCCGCTGGATGAACATTCCGGGGCTCGAGAAGCCGATCCAGCCCCTGGAAGTGTGGTACACCGGCCTCTACGCCCAGGACGAGTGGCAGGCCACGCCGCGGATCAAGCTGACCTACGGCCTGCGAGTCGACGTCCCGCGCTTCGGCGAAACGGGCTTCCAAAACGCCAACGCCGACGCGCTCGTGTTCCGCGACGAGGGCGGCAACCCGGTCCAGTATCAGACCGCCAAGCTGCCGGACGCGAACATCCTGTGGTCGCCTCGCGTCGGCTTCAACTGGGACGTGGACGGCAGCCGCAACACGCAGCTGCGCGGCGGCACGGGCATCTTCACCGGCCGGCCGGCGTACGTGTGGATCTCGAACCAGGTGGGCAACACCGGCGTGCTGACCGGCTTCGAGCAGCTCGACAACACGCGCCTGCGGCCCTTCAACCCCAACCCCGACGCCTACAAGCCCACGAACGTGACAGGCGCTCCGGCAGCAACCTACGAGCTCGCGCTCACGAATGCCGACTTCAAGTTCCCCCAGGTGTGGAGGAGCAATCTCGCCGTGGACCGGAAGCTGCCCTGGGGTCTGATCGGCACCGCCGAGGGCCTCTACACGAAGGACGTGAACGGCGTCTACTACATCAACGCCAACCTGCCCGCGGCGCAGACGAGCTTCGTCGGAGCGGACAACCGACCGCGCTGGACGGCGAACCGGATCCACGCCAACGTCGCCAACGCGACCGTGCTCAAGAACCAGGACCAGGGCTACGCCTGGAACGTCGCGGCGTCGCTCCAGAAGTCGTTCCGTGAGGGCTTCCTGAGAGGCGCTTACAGCTACAGCCAGTCCCGCAACACGGTCGACCCCGGCTCGATCGCATTCGGCTCGTGGAGCGGCAACCCGCACTCGGGCGATCCCAACAATCCGGGTGTGGCGTACTCGTTCCAGGGCCAGCGCGCGCTGCTCGCGGGCTCGTACCGCCTCGAGTACCTCGCGTTCGGAGCGACGACCGTCTCGTTCTTCTTCGAGGGTTTCAACAGTGGGAACACGAGCTACGTGTTTAGCGGTGACCTCAACGGCGACGGCAGCACCACCAACGACCTGCTCTACATCCACCGCGACGAGGCCGAGATGAACTTCCAGACGTTCACGACGGGCGGACGAACCTTCACGGCGGCGGAACAGGCGACGGCCTGGAACGCCTACATCGCCCAGGACAGCTACCTCAGCCAGCACCGGGGCGAGTACGCCCAGCGTGGCGCCGTCCGGCTGCCGATGGTCTGGCGGCTCGACTTCAGCATCGCGCAGGACCTGTTCCGGAGCGTGGGTGAGCGGCGGCACGCGCTCCAGTTCCGCGCCGACTTCGTGAATTTCGGCAACCTGCTGAACCACGACTGGGGTGTCGCGCAGAGGCTCGTCAGCACTTCGCCGCTGACGAACCCCGGAGTCGACGCCCAGGGCCGGGCCACGTATAGGCTGCGCGTGATCAACAACCAGCTGATGAGCAAGTCGCTGGAGACATCCGTCCTCCGCAGCGACGTGTACCAGATCCAGTTCAGCCTGAAGTACTCGTTCAACTAGGTTTCTCGGCCAATCCGAACGATTGCCGATGGGCCGGGCGGGTCGCCGCTCGGCCCTTCGTTTTTTTGAACGCGAGACGTCCGGCCGGCGCTGCATCGGGCTTTCCTGCCCGACACTTGCGCGGCGTACGGAATGCAAAATGTCGGATCTTTTGCCGCGCGCCACTCGTTTAGGAAGAGGGATGCCCGCGGGCCGGGCGAGCGCGACCGGTGCACCCCGGAGCCCCTGGGGTAGAATCGTTCGGCGGCGCCTTCAGGCCTCGCCGACACCAACCCGTGGAGGACTAGAAGCACATGAGAGCCAGGATCAGGGCGCTTCTCGCGATGTGGGCCGTGCTGGGCCTCGTGATACCGGCTCCGGCCGCCGCTCAGGCTCCCCCGGGGGCGAGCGACACCGCTTCCCGGCAGTTCACGACGCCGCAGGGCGGCAGCTTCCCGCTGTCGCTCGACGAGGCCGTCGCGCGGGCGCTCGAGAACAACGTCGACATCGCGGTCGAGCGCTACAACCCCGAGCTGAGCCAGCAGGACGTGCTCGCGGCGCAGGGCTACTACGATCCTTTCCTGTTCGCGAACCTCAGCCGGACCTCGACCGACACGAAGGCCTCGAACGCGTTCGCGGGCGGTGACGTGGTGAACACGAAGCGCAACGTCTGGAACTTCGGCCTCGGCATCCCGATCCAGACCGGGGCGGATTTCTCGCTCAACTTCAACAACAACAAGTCCGACACCAACAACACGTTCACCAGCTTCAACCCGACCTACAACTCGTCGCTGTCGATCGGCGTCACCCAGCCGCTGCTGAAGAACTTCAGGATCGACGCCCCGCGCCGGCAGCTACGGCTCGCCAAGAAGAGCCGCGAGATCTCGGACGTCCAGTTCCGCCAGGCGATCGTCAACACGGTCGCCGTCGTGAAGGGCTACTACTACGAGCTGCTCTACGCGATCGACAACCTGGCGGCGGCCCAGAAGAACCTGCAGCTCGCCAAGAAATTGCTGGACGAGAACGAGATCCGGGTCAAGGTCGGCACGATGGCCCCGCTCGACGTCGTGACCGCGCAGTCCGAGGTGGCGAGCCGCGAGGAGGGCGTGATCGTGGCCGAGAATGCGCTCGCCGAGGCCGAAGACAACTTGAAGAGCGTGATCTTCCCCGAGAACGACCCGCTGATGTGGCGCACGCGCATCACCCCGACCGATCGGCCGAGCGCCGAGCCCATGCCCGTGGACGTCGAGGCCGCCGTCCAGAACGCGCTCGCGAACCGCACCGACATGGTGGCCGCCCGCAAGAACCTCGAGCGGGCCGACATCTCACTCGAGTACGCGAGGAACCAGCTCAAGCCCCAGCTCGACCTCGTGGCGAACTACGGCGGCGCCGGGCTGGGCGGCACACAGCTGATTCGCGACCCCCCGTTCGGCGGCCCCGTCGTCGACACCATCCCGGGCGGATATGGGGACGCGGTGTCCGAGGTCTTCGGCTTCGACTTTCCCACGTGGACGATCGGCGTCAACCTCTCCTACGCGATTCCGAACCGCAGCGCGAAGGCCTCGGCTGCCTTTGCTCGCCTCAGCAAGGACCAGACGCTCGTATCGTTCCGCCGGCTCGAGCTGCAAGTGGCGGCCGAGGTGCGAACGGCGGCGCGCGGCGTCGAGTCGGGCTTCAAGCGCGTGGCCTCGACGCAGGCGGCCCGGCGGCTCGCCGCCGAAAGGCTCGCCGCCGAGGAAAAGAAGTTCGCCGCGGGCATGACCACGAACTTCCTCGTCACCCAGGCCCAGCGCGACCTGGCGCAGGCCGAGGTCAACGACCTGCGGGCGATCGCCGACTACCGCAAGAGCGTGATCAACTTCCAGCGCGTTCAGGAAGCCGGCGTCGGCGGCTCGGGCGCGGTGGCGGTCTTGAGCAGCAGCGGGACATCGGCGCAGGGCGGCCAGGCGCTCCGCTCCGGAGCCGCGGCGGGTTCCGCGCAGAACTCGCAGTTCTAGCGAAAGCCGCGAGCTCCAGCCGCCAGCCAGCCGTTAGCGCATCCTCGGCGGGTGCTCGAAAGGGGGGCCTCACGGCCCCCTTTTGCTTCTTTTCGGTGGACCTTTACAGCTTTCTTACGCTGGTGCCGCTCCATCCTTCGCAGGACGATTTAGACTTGTGGTTCCCATGTCGACCCGAAACCGCCGTCTCCTGCTCTGGCTGCCGCTGGGAGCACTGGCCCTCCTCGCCGCCTGGTTCTACCTGCGTGGCCGCGGCGAACCCACCCGCTTCACGACGGGGGCCGTCGACCGTGGCGACGTCGTCGAGGTCGTCGGCGCGACGGGGACGCTCGAGGCGGTGACCACGGTCCAGCTCGGCTCGCAGGTGTCGGGGACGATCGACAGCCTGCACGCCGACTTCAATTCGACCGTCAGGAAGGGCCAGGTAGTGGCGCGCCTCGACCCCTCGGTCTTCCAGGCCCGCCTCGGCCAGGCGCGCGCCAACCTGCTCGCGGCGAGCGCGAACGTGGACCGCGCGCGCGCGACGCTCGAGGACACGCGCCAGAAGTACGAGCGCGCGAAGGAGCTCGCGGCGCAGAAGCTGCTTCCCGCGACCGAGCTCGAGACGGCGAAGGCGAACCACGATGGCGCGCTCGCGCAGCTCAAGGCCAACCAGGCCGCGGAGAGCCAGTCGCAGGCCAACCTCAACCAGGCCGAGCTGGATCTCAGCCACACGATCATCGCGACGCCGATCGACGGCGTCGTGATCTCGCGCAACGTGGACGTGGGCCAGACCGTGGCAGCGTCCTTCCAGGCGCCGGTGCTGTTCCTGATCGCGGGCGACCTGACGCGGATGCGCGTCAACGCCTCGGTGGACGAGGCCGACGTGGGCCGGGTGCGGGAAGGCCAGGAGGCGGGCTTCCACGTGGACGCGTTCCCCGAGCGCGAGTTCGTCGGGAGGGTGGAACAGGTGCGGCTCAACCCGACCACGGTGCAGAACGTCGTCAGCTACAACACGATCGTGGCCGTCGACAACGGCGACCTGCTGCTGCGGCCCGGCATGACGGCGACCGTCTCGATCGTCGTGCGCAAAGCCGAGAATGCCCTCCGGCTTCCGGCTGCGGCCGTGCGTTTCCGGCCCGAGGGCTACCAGCGCCAGGCCGGACAGCCCGGGAGCGCCGCGGGCGCCGGACAGCGCACGGGCGGCGAGCGGCCGCGTCAGGGAGCCGGGCCAACCGCGAGCGCCGACCGACTGCCCCAGGGTGGCGCGAGTGGAGGCGGCTTCCCCGGCGCAGCGATGGCTGGCGAGCGACGCGGGCCACGGGGTACGGGCGGAGCGGGACGCCCGGGCGCAGCCGGGTCGGGCGGTCCCGGCGGCTTCGGGTCAAGTGGTCCCGGCGGTTTCGGGCCGGGCGGTCGAGGTGGCTTCGGAATGGATGGTCCGGGTGGACCGGGCGGCGCCCGCGGACCGGGCCGCCCGAGCACGGTCTTCGTTCCCGGCGAGAAGGGTGAGCCCAGCCCGCAGGAGGTTCGCATCGGGATCTCGGACGGCCAGTTCGTCGAGCTCCGCGACGGGCTCGAAGAAGGGGCCGTCGTGATCACCGGGACCGAGATCCCCGGCGCCCGCGCGAGCTTCGGGCCGCGGCCCGGGGCCTCGCCCTCGACCAACCCGTTCAACCCGCAGTTCCAACGGCGCCAGCGCTGAGGCCGATGGCCGAACCGCTGCTGCGCGTCGTCGACCTGCGGCGCTCGTACGCGCTCGGGGACGTCACCGTGCACGCCCTGCGCGGCGTCACGCTCGAGATTCCGGCCGGCTCGATGATGGCGATCGTCGGCGCCTCCGGCTCGGGCAAGTCGACGCTCATGAACATCCTCGGGCTCCTCGACCGGCCCAGCTCCGGCCAGTACCTCCTCGAGGGCCAGGACGTCTCCGGCTTCGACCGCGACCGGCGCGCCGTGCTGCGCAACCGCAAGATCGGCTTCGTGTTCCAGAACTTCAGCCTGCTGCCCCGAACCACCGCGCTCGAGAATGTCGAGCTGCCGCTGCTCTACAACGGCCGCGGCCATCGCTCGCGGCAGCGCCACGAGAAGGCGATGGAGCCGCTGCACGCCGTGGGCCTCGCCGAGCGCGCCCACCATACGCCGAACCAGCTCTCGGGCGGCCAACAGCAGCGCGTGGCGATCGCGCGCGCGCTCGTGAACGACCCGGAGCTGATCCTCGCCGACGAGCCCACCGGCAACCTCGACAGCCGCACCAGCATCGAGATCATGGAGATCCTGCAGCGGCTCAACCGCGAGCGCGGGCTCACGGTGATGCTGATCACCCACGAGCACGACATCGCCGACTACAGCACGCGGGTGGTCACTGTTCGGGACGGCCGTGTGCTGACCGACCTGCCGGTCCCGAAGCGGCGTGACGCCAAAGCCGAGCTGCTGGCCCTGCCGCCCGTGGAGGCGGAGAGCTAGCCGGGGCGAGCGACAGACTGGAGGAACGATGGGCATCCGCGAAACCGTCCGGGTGGCGCTCCTGGCGATCCGGCGCAACAAGGTCCGCTCGCTGCTGACGATGCTCGGCGTCATCATCGGGGTCGCTTCTGTGATCGCGATGATCGCGCTCGGCTCGGGCGCGCGCGCAGCGATCGACGAGCAGATCCAGAGCCAGGGCACGGCGCTCATCTACGTGTCGTCGGGCAGCTTCGGCGGGCCCGGCCGCGCTCACCAGGGCTCGGGCTCGACCCAGACGCTCACGATCGAGGACGCCGAGGCCATCGCGCGCGACGTCCCGACGGTCGCGAGCTGGACGCCGGGGGTGCGCGGCCGCGCCCAGGTGATCGCCGGCAACAATAACTGGAGTACCCAGGTCGAGGGCGGCAACGAGGACTTCCTGGCGATCCGCAACTGGGTGGTCGCCGAAGGGGCCAACTTCACGGCGCGCGACGTGCTGGTGGCCGAGAAGGTGGTGCTGCTGGGCGCCACGGTCGCGCGCACGCTCTTTCCCGACGGCGATCCCGTCGGCCAGATCATCCGCATCCGCAACATGCCGTTCCGCGTGCTCGGCGTGCTCGCGCCCAAGGGCCAGGGCCAGTGGGGGCAGGACCAGGACGACTTCGTGGTGGGGCCCTGGACCACGATCCAGAAGAAACTGCTCGGGATCAACTACATCCACCAGGTCTCGCTGACCGCGCGCTCGAGCGAGCTGGTCGAGCCGACGGCGGTCGCGATCACGCGGCTGATGCGCGAGCGCCACCGCATCCCCAACCCGGAGAGCGACGACTTCAGCGTGCGCACGGTCGAGGAGATGGCCGCCACGCGCGTGCAGATGGCCGAGACCATGACGGGGCTGATGATGAGCGTCGCCTCGGTCTCGCTGCTGGTGGGCGGCATCGGGATCATGAACATCATGCTGGTCTCGGTGACGGAAAGGACGCGCGAGATCGGCGTGCGCATGGCGGTGGGCGCCAAGACGGGCGACGTGATGCGCCAGTTCCTGACGGAGGCGATCGCCCTCTCGCTCGTGGGGGGCCTGGCCGGGATCGTGCTCGGCGTCCTCGTCTCGGAGGGAATTACGCGCAGCCTGGGTTGGCCCGTCGCGATCACCACCGCGTCGATCCTGATCGCGTTCGCATTCTCGGCCGCGGTCGGCATCTTCTTCGGCTGGTACCCGGCGCGCAAGGCTGCCAACCTCGATCCGATCGAGGCGCTCCGCTACGAATGACGTACTAGAATCGCGGCGATGAAGGCCGCCGTCGTGCTCGCCGTCCTGCTGGGGGTGGTGCGGGCCGACACGATCGTGGTCGGCACGCTCAGTGACCCGGCGAGCCTCGCGCCGCACCGGGCCACGGACCTCGTGGCCGCCGAGATCGTCTCGAACGTCTGCGAGACCCTGGTCCGGGTGCGGCCGGGCTCGCTGCGCCCCGAGGGGGTGCTCGCCACCGCGTGGGCCACTTCCGACCAGCGCGTCTGGACGTTGACGCTCCGCGCGGGCGTGCTGTTCCACGACGGCGCAAGGCTCGACGCGGACGCCGTGGCGGCGAACTTCGTGCACTTGCGCGACTCGCGTGGCTTCCCCGGCCACGCCGCCCGGCTGGGGCCGTACGTGGTCGAGATCACGCTCGACAGGCCGAACGCGGCGCTGCTCTCGACGCTGTCACAGCCCTTCTTCGCGATCCAGAGCCCGGCACGTCTCGCCACTCGGCCCGAGACTCCGATCGGCACGGGCCCATTCCGAGTCGCCGCAGTAACCGCGGGTCTCGTCGAGCTTCTCGCCTTCGAGGGCCACTGGGCAGGTCCGCCGCGAGCCAGGCGCTTGCTGTTTCGCAGGTTTCGAAGCGAGGCTGCGCTCGCGCGCGCCCTCGCCGCGGGTGACGCGGATGTCTCCTCGGCGCTCGGCCCGGACCGCGCGGCCGAGCTGCGCGCCCATGCCAGCGTCACCCTCGACGCGCAGGCCGGCCTCAACCTCACGTTCCTGGCCGTCAACAACGAGCGTAGCCCCTTCTCGGACGTCCGCGTGCGGCGGGCGCTGTCCCGGGCCATGGACCGGGCGGCGCTCGTGCGTGAGCTGCTCGGCGGGCACGCCGAGCCCGCCCACGCCGCGCTGCCGCCCACGCTTTCGGGGCCCGACACACGCGCGCGCGAGCTGACGCTCGACCGCGAGGCGGCGCGCCGGCTGCTGGCGGACGCGCGCGTGGCGCCGGGCTTCGCGACGACGCTCACGGTCTCACGCGCTCCGCGGCCCTACTTGCTCGAGCCGCTGCGGGCCGCGGAGAAGATCCGCGCCGATCTCGCGCAGGTGGGGCTCGCCGTCCGCCTGAAGCAGGTCGAGAGCTGGGGCGAGCACGTGGCGCTCACCTCGCGTGGCGACTTCGAGCTCGCGCTCCTCGGCTGGCGGGCCGACACGCTCGACCCGAACGACTTCCTGACGGCGCTCGTCGACTCGGGCTCGATCGGCAACACCAACCGCAGCCGCTACAAGAGCGGCGTGATGGACGGGCTGCTGAAGCGCGCGCGCCAGGATAACGCGCCCGGGGCACGGCTCACCCTCTACCGTCAGGCCCAGGACTTGGTGCAGAACGACATGCCGTTCGTCCCGCTCTACCACTCCGCCGTGTTCACCGCCTATCGGCGGGACGTGCGGGGCCTCGTGATCGGCCCGACCGGCATCTTAAGGTACGACAAAGCATGGAAACAACCGTGAGGCGGCCCGCCTCGCTCTTCGTGGCAGTCGTGCTGGCGGGGCTCCTCGGCGCGGGCGTCGCGAAGGCCGCCGAGATCCCCTCCGGGCCTGCCGAGCTCCCGCCCAAGCCCGCGGAGCTGCTCTCGAAGCTGCGTGCCCAGGTCCAGGCCCTGGACGCGCGCCTGGACGGCGTGCTGGGCGTCTACGTCGAGGACCACGCGAGCAGAGCCGTGATCGAGCTGCGCCCCGACGAGCCGTTCCCGACGGCGTCGTCGATCAAGCCGGCGGTGCTGTACGAGCTCTATCGCCAGGCCGAGGAGGACGGCCTGGACGTGAGCGAGGTCACGCGTCCGCCGCTGCCACGCGTATCCGGCGGCGGCGTGCTGCAGGACCTGGGCGACCGCGTGAGCCTCACGTGGCGCGACCTCGGCGTCCTGATGATGCGCTGGTCGGACAACGAGGCGACCAACTTGCTGATACGCCGTGTCGGCGGCCGTGACGCGGTCAACCGGCGCCTCGACGCGATCTCGCTCGACCGCACTCGGCTGCGGCGCGAGATGATGGACCTCGCGGCCGCCCGCCGCGGCGACGAGAACGTCTCGACCCCGCGCGAGCTCGCGCAGCTCGCCGGGATCCTGGCCCGCGGCGAAGGCCTCTCACCCGCCGGGGCGAAGGACCTGCTGGCGGTGGCGACGGTCGTCGCGGACGGCTCCCCCTTCCGCCGCGGGCTGCCCGAGAGCGTGCGGGCCATCAGCAAGCCCGGCAGCCTGGAAGGCGTGCGCTGCGAGATGGCCTGGGTCGACGTGCCGGGACGGCCCTACACGGCCGCGATCATGACCGCCTACCTGCGACACGAGGCCGACGGCGAAGCCGCGATCGAGGAACTCTCGGCCGCCATCTACTCGACCTTCGACCGCCTGGCAAGGTCGAGCGAGTACGGACGCATCGTCAGCGAGAGAGACACGGGCAAGTAAGTGAACGCCCGGCCTATTCGCCCTCAGGCCTCGGTCCGCACCAAGTCCTCGAAGGTCTCGCGCCTGCGGATGAGCCGCAGCGCTCCGCTTTCGACCATCACCTCCGCCGCCCGCGGCCGCATGTTGTAGTTCGAGGACATGCAGAAGCCGTAGGCGCCCGCGTCGCGCACCACGAGCAGGTCGCCGGGCTCGGGGCGTTCGAGCTCGCGGCCGCGCGCGAGGAAGTCGCTCGTCTCGCACACCGGACCGACCACGTCGACGAGCTCCTTTGCCCGGCCGCGGCTTCGCACGGGCTCCACCCGGTGGAAGGCCTCGTACAGTGCCGGCCGCAGCAGGTCGTTCATGCCGGCGTCCACCACCACGAAGCGCTTGCCGTGGCTCTGCTTGACGTAGAGCACGCTCGTCAGCAGCGCTCCCGCCGCCGCCAGCAGCGAGCGACCCGGCTCGAGCACGAGCGTCAGCGGCAGCCTCTCGACCGCTGGCAGCACGGCGGCGGCGAGCCGCGAGGGGTCGGGCGCCCCGCTGCCGTCGTAGCTCACGCCGAGCCCGCCGCCGATGTCGAGCGTGCGAAGCGCGAAGCCTTCGTCGAGCAGCTCCTGGCTGAGGGCAGCGAGCGCCCGCGCCGCGGCCGCGAGCGGCTCGGTGTCCACGATCTGCGAGCCGATGTGGCACTGCACGCCCACCACGTCGACGCCCGGCCGCTGTCGCGCCCGGCGCAGGATCGCGGCCGCCTCCTCGATGTCGACGCCGAACTTCGCCTCGCGCAGCCCGGTCGAGATGTAGGGATGCGAGCGCGCGTCGATGTCGGGGTTGACGCGCAGCGAGACGCGCGCGCGCATCCCGCGCGCTGTGGCCGCGCCGGCGAGGCGCACGATCTCGTCCTCGCTCTCGGCGTTCCATTCACCGATCCGCTGCTCGAGCCCCAGCGCGATCTCGGCGTCGCTCTTGCCCACGCCCGCGAAGACGATCCGCTCCGGCGGGAAGCCTGCCCGCCGCGCGGCCAAAAGCTCGCCCCCGGAGACGATGTCCGCCCCGGCCCCGAGCCCGGCCAGCAGCTTCAGGATGGCGCCGTTTCCGTTGGCCTTGACGGCGTAGCAGATCCGGTGCGGGACGGCGGCGAACGCCCGCGTGTAGGCCGCGTAGGCCGCCTCGATCGCCGCGCGGCTGTAGACGTAGAGCGGGGTGCCGTACTCCGCGGCGGCGGCTTGGAGCGACGCTCCCTCGCAGACGAGCTCGCCGGCGGCGCGCGCGAAGGCGTTCATCGCTCGGTGTCGGCCGGGGCTTTGCCCCCGCGCGCCTCCTCCTCGCGCAGCAGCCGCGCGACCACTCCCGACAGCCCGATCACCCCGACCAGGTTGGGGAAGATCTGCAGCCCGTTCATCAGGTCGCCCCACGCCCACACCAGGTCCACCCGGCTCGTGGCCCCGAGCACCACCAGGCCGCAGTAGACCCAGCGATAGGGCAGGATCACCCGCGGACCAAAGATGTACTCGAGGCACTGCTCGCCGTAGTAGGCCCAGCCGATGAGCGTCGTGTAGCCGAACATGAAGGCGCAGAACGCGACCACCCAGCCGCCGGCCACCGGGACCGCCTGGTTGAACGCCGCGGCCACGGCGGCGGTGCTGGTGAGGCCGGAGCGCCAGACGTCCGTGACCAAGATCGTGAGAGCGCTCACCGTCGAGGTGACGAACGAGATGATGAACACCTCGAGCACGGCGGCATAGCCCTGCTGCACGGGCCGCTGGCTGCGCGCGGTGCCGTAGGCCACGGCGGCCGTCCCGTAGCCGGCCTCGTTCGCGTAGATGCCACGCGCCAGGCCGTAGCGCACGGCGACCATGATGCCGATGCCGGCCGCGCTACCCGCCGCCGCACGGAACGAGAACGCCTCGCGCAGGACCAGCATCAGCGTCGCGGGCAACCGGTCGGCATGCAGCAGGATCACGAACAGCCCGCCCGCGAAGTACAGGATTACCTTCGCCGGCGCCAGCCGTTCGGCGACCCGGCCGATCGACGCGACGCCGCCGATCACCACGAGCCACGTCAGCACGGCCACCACCACCCCGGTGACGAGCGTCGGCACGCCGAGCTCGCTCTCCATGACGACGGCGATCGAGTTGGGCTGGGTGAAGGGCGTGGTGGTGAGCGCGGCTATACCTGCGAGCAGAGCGTAGAGCCAGCCGAGCCGCGGCAGCCCGAGGCCGTCGCGCAGGTAGTGCATCGGGCCCGCCGACAGCCGCCCGCCAGCGAGCTGCCGGTAGCGCACCCCGAGCACCGCCTCGGCGAACTTGATCGCGGTCGCGAAGAAGCCGTAGCACCAGATCCAGAAGAGCGCGCCGGGACCGCCGGAGACGATCGCGGTCGCGACGCCGGCGATGTTGCCGGTCCCGATCGACGCGGCGAGCGCGGTGGTGAAAGCCTGAAACGGGCTCAGCGCCCCGCTGCCCTCGGAGGGCGCGCGCCGCATCGACGCGAGCGCCTCGCGCCAGTGGACGAGCTGCACCAGCCGGAAGCGCAGCGTGAGGTACAGGCCGGCCCCGAACAGCAGCGCGATCGTCCACGGCCCGAACACGAGATCGCTCGCGGCAAAGACAACGCGCGCAAGGCTCGCGCCCGTCCTGGCGATCGGGTCGTCCTGGCCCACGCTCGCACCCGCTCCTCTCGCCCCCCGCTGCCCCGGCAGGCCGCGACATCATAGACCAGCGCGGCCCGCCGGGCGGGCTGCGCAGATCATGGGGAAGCAGCGCCTGGGCCGGGCCTCGTGAGGAAAGCGTCTTGGATTGGTCAGCTGTGAGGCGCGAGGCGTGACATGTAGGCGTCGGCCGTGCGACGCGGGTCGATACCGACGAGCCGCGCATACTCCTGCAGGAAGCCGCGCAGGTACACCGGCGCCGGCAGGAACGCGAAGCGGTCTTCCTCGAGGTATTCGAGGAAGCGCATGCCGATCTTGGTCACCGACGCGATGTGCCGCAGCGACACGCCGCGCGCCTCGCGGATCTTCCTGAGCTCGGCACCGGTGAGGGTCTCGGGCAGCTCGGGCGCGCCGGGCGCGAGCGCCGGGGACGGAAACGGCAGCACCGGCGAGTCGGGCGGCAGGAAGCCCTGGGCCGAGTCGTAGGCCTGACGCTTCTGCTCGTCGCTCAGCACCTGGTACGCCTCGCGCACGCGGGCGCGCTGTTCTTCGGCCTCGGCCGGCTCGAGCAGCGAATAGGTCGCGATGGCGGCTTCGCCGTAGAGCTCGAGGCAGAAGCGGTAGGCCCGCTCGACCTGCTCGCTCGAGGCGCGTGGCTCGAGGCCGAGGACGGTGTAGAGATCGTCGCGCATCGGTGCTTGTCCCCCGGAAGTCGGTGTGCCGTTCGGGGGAAGCTCAGTAGCCATGGCCGAGGCTCTCCCCCTTCACGAGGCCCCGGGTCAGTTGGCGGATCTCCTCCGCCGCGCGCGAGGTGGGCGCGTCGGACATGAACAGCCGGCGCTTGCGCACCGCGCGCCACACCGCGTCGTCGTGGTGCACGAAGCCCGCGTAGCTCGCGCGCAGGCCGAGGTGGCGACCGCACGCGGCCACCAGCTGGTGCCCGATCGCGACGTCGGCGGTGTCGCGCACCTCGTTGACCACGAAGCGCGGCTGGAACGCCGCGATCTCGCGACGCAGCGTCCGGCCGGCCTCGGCGTCCTCGCTCTCCACCCGCCCGATCAGCTCGGCCGGCGTGCGGATGCCCTGCGGGTTCTTGGGGTCGAGCGCCGAGTCGAGCAGCGCCCGCACGTCGTCCGTGGGCGCGATCGCGCGCAGCCGCCTGTAGAGGGCGCTCTTGATGAAGCGGTAGCCGTTCTCGATCGAGGTCGGCTCGGGCACGATCGCCAGGATCGAGACGTCCGAGAGCAGGAAGAAATCGAGGATGTTGTAGGAGGTGCCGGCGCCGAGGTCGATCAGAACCACGTCCACGTCGAGCGCCCGCACCTGGTTCATCACCCGCAGTTTCTGCAGGTGTTTGATGTTCGCCGCCGAGAGCAGGTCGGCCGCACCGCTGATCACCCGCAGCCCGGGCGCCTGGGTGTCCGTCAGCACCTCCTCGATCGACTCGACGCGGCGCTGGATGAAGTCCCCGAGCGTGCGAGCCGGAGCCGGCAGGCCGAGGCAGGTGTGAAGGTTGGCGCCGCCGAGATCGGCGTCGACCAGCACCACACGCCGCCCCATGCGTGCCAGTTGCCAGCCGATCGAGGCCGCTAGCAGCGACTTGCCGATACCGCCCTTGCCCCCGCCGATCGACCAGATCTGGCGGCGCGTGGTCGCGGTCCCCAGGCCCGGCAGGACTTCGGACACGCTCAGGGCCATTTCACGCTCTCCGCGATGGAGGTGAGCAATTTGCGTGCCGTATTCGACTTCCTCCACATCCCGTGCGGGACGTAGGTCACGATGCAGACCGATTCGTTCTCTCCGACGAGCGTCAGGTTGCGCTGCCGCCACTTCTTCTCGCCGGCGACCGGCTCGTCGTACTCCACGACGAACGCGGAGTCTAGCGCGCGACGCCCGGCGATCTCTCCGCCGACGAAGTCGTACTCGTAGTCGACGCGCGGGTGCGTCTCCATCGGCCTGGCGAGCCGCACCATCATGCACTCGACGTGCAGGCTGTCGAGGCCCAGCTCGCCCGCGCGCCGCAGCAGGCGCAGGATCATGCCGTCGCCGCGGGCCTCCGTGAGCTCCAGGTCGCTCGGGGTATGGGTGACGGTCCAGCCCGCCGGGGTCTTGAAACGGAGCGTCTTCGATGCGTTCCAGTGCTCCTGGCTGAGCGCTGGCACGATGGCCTTCTCACCGGCCGCGAATGCGGTCAGCAGCAACAAAGAAGGCGCGAGGACGGACACCCGAAGATCCTTCATCCAGGCCCTTGGGCGGTTAGGGTACTCCACCTCATGTTTTACTTCAAGATTTGTCTGAACTCCGGCCAGCCGCCAGGCGACCCGGCAGCTCCATCTTCATGGAGCGGGCGCGGGCGGGATCCTGCCCGCGCCGGACGGCGATCATCTCGGCCAGGATGCTCACGGCGATCTCGTCGGGCGTCTGGGCCCCGATCTCGAGACCCATCGGAGCATGCACCCGCGCGAGCGACTCGCGGGAGATACCCCGCTCCCCAAGCGCCGCGAAGATGTGGACGACCTTGGGCTTGCTGCCGAGAAGCCCAACGTAGCGCGAGCCGCGGGCGAGCGCGGCCTCGAGCGCTTCGCCGTCGCCCGCGTGGCCCCGTGTCACGACGACGGCGTAGGAGCGCGGTCCGAGCGTCATGCGCCTCGCCGCGGCCGCGAAACCTTCGACCACGATCAGGTCGGCCTCGGGAAACCGCTCTCGGTTCGCGAACTTGACCCGGTCGTCGCAGAGCTCCACGCGGAAGCCGCACGCCTTCGCCATGCGCGCGAGCGGCTGCGCCACGTGGCCCGCCCCGAACAGGCACAGCACGGGAACGCCCTCGATGGGCTCGATGAACACCTGCATCCTCCCCCCGCAGACGAGCCCGTCGTCGCCCGCCTGCTCGGGCGTCAGGTCGTAGGCGACGAGCCGCGGCCGGCCCGCCTCGATCGCCTCGCGCGCGCGCCAGCTCATCTCGGCCTCGAGGCAGCCGCCGCCGATCGTGCCGAAGATGCGCCCGTCGGCGTAGACGAGCATGCGCGCGCCGGCCTTCTGGGGCGTCGAGCCCTCGGTGGCCACGACCGTCACGAGCGCCGCCGGCTCACCAACGGCCTCGGCCTCGAGCGCCGCTTCCAGGACCTCGCGCACCGCTCCGCCTCAGTGAACCGGCGCGCCGAGCCGCTCGAGCGCCGCTTGCAGCATTCTACGGTCGACGGGGTGCGGCAGGCACTCGCGGAACACCCCCGCCGCCACGGCGGCATCGTCCGCCGCACCCAGCAGCAGGATCGGCACGCCCCGGGTCGCGGCCTGGGACGAAAGCCGCTCGGCCACCTCGGTGGCGCGCAGCCGCGGCAGGATGCGCTCGAGCACCAGCGCGGCCGGCCGCAGCCGGGCCGCCGCCTCGACCGCCTCGACGCCGTCCTGGACTTCGTGCACCGCGAAGCCGAGCGGCTCGGCCGCGCGACGCACGTCGCGACGCGTCCCGGCGTCGGGGGCCGCGACCACGATCACCGGGGCCCGCGCCTGGGCCAAGGCGCCAAACAAGGGTAGCGTGAAGCTGAACGTCGATCCCTCGCCGGGGCGGCTCTCGACCTCGAAACGTCCGCCGTGGGCCCGCACGAAGCGCTCACAGATCGACAGCCCCAGTCCGAAGCCCTCGATCCCGCTGCTCCGGCGGTCGCGGAGCCGCGAGAAGGGACGGAACAGCTTCGCGATGTCCTCGGGTGCGATGCCGATGCCCCGGTCGCTCACGCTCACGACGGCGGTCTCGCGCTCGCGCCGGACCGCGAGCCGCACCTCTCCCCCGCCCGGCGAGTACTTGACCGCGTTCTGCAGCAGGTTCTCGACCACCTCGGCGATTCGCTCCCCGTCCGCCCAGGCCGGCAGCGGCTCGTCGGGCAGATCCATGACGAGCGGGTGCTCGGGGTCGGAGCGGAAGTGCTGACAGAGCTCCCGCAGCCGGGTGGCGAGGTCGACCAGGCCGAACTCGAACGCGAACTGGCCCGTCTCGAGCCGTGTGGTCTCGAGCGTGCGGTCCATCAGCCCCGCCATGCGCGAAGCCGCGCCCACGATCGCGCGCGCGCGGACGCGCTGCTCCTCGGACGCCGTCTCGGCCTCGGCGCCGAGCAGCTCCGCCCAGCCCAGGATCGCGGCGAGCGGCGCGCGGAAGTCGTGGGCCACGACGTTGACGAGCTCGCTCTTGGTGCGGTCGAGCTCCACCAGCCGGGCGTTCGTGTGCTCGAGCGTCCCGTAGAGCTCGGCGTTGCGCAGCAGGATGCCGATCCCGTCGCCGAGCGTCTGGAGCGTGATCACCTGGCCGCGGTCGAAAGCGCCCGGCCGGTCGCTCTCGACGTACAGCACGGCGGCGACCTCGTCCGCGGACAGGATCGGCACCGCGAGCGCGCTCTTGGCCCCACGCGCCTGCGGCGAGAAGCCGGGATCGCCCTCGCTCGCGACCACGGTGGCGCGCTCGCGCAGCGCGCGACCCTGCGGCCCCTCCGCGAGCGGCGCGCCCGCCCAGCCCTCGTCCTGCCCGGGGCGGCCCGCGGCCGACGCCAGCCGAAACACCTCGCCCTCCGGCACGAGCATCGCGACCAGACAGGGCCGGAACGCCTCCTGGATCCGCTTGACCGCGGTCTCGAGAATGCGCTCGCGCGAGAGCAGCGCCGCCGACTCGCGCAGCACCGCGTTCACGAGCGCGAGCTGCTCGCTGCGCTCGCGCTCGGCGGCGAACGCCACGGAGTTGGCGACCGCGATCGAGAGCTGGCTTGCGAAGCGCGTCAGATACTCGAGATCGTCGTCGGTGAAGGGCGGCGAGCCGGGGCGCCGCGTCGCGTTCAGCACGCCGTAGAGCACGGTGGTCGCGCGATCGCGGTCGAAGTGCGTGAGCGGCACGCACAGGATCCGCGCCACCGGGTTGTCGCGCGGGACGAAGTCCTGGTGCCGCTCCGCGTGGTTGACGAGCACGGGCAGCAGGTCGCGCGCCACCCGGCCCGCGATGCCTTCGCCGAGGCGGAAGCTCGGCCGCGGCTCGGGCGGCGGCGACGGCTCGCTCGCCCACACCGCGAACAGGCGCAGCAGCTGATCGCGATCGTCGAAGCGGAACACCGAGCTGTGGTCGGCGCGGATCAGCCGGCCCGCCTCCTCGGTGGCGCGCGCAAAGAGCGCCTGCAAGTCGGTGAGCGCCGCGGTCTCTAGCCCGAGATCGTAGAGTGTCGCCATCTGCCGAGCCAGGTGCTCGGTCGCCGCCTCGCTCTCGGCCCGCCGCAGCGCGAGTGCGAGTTGTCCGCCGAGCGTCGACAGCAGGCTCGTCTCCTCCTCGTCGAAGGCCCCCGGGCGACCGCGAACCACGGTGAGCACGCCGAGCGCGTGCTCGCCGGCCCGCACCGGCACGGCGAGCTCCGTGTCGGTCTCGCTGCGCGACGCCTCGAGCGGCGCCGCGAGCCGGAGCGCCCAGCGCAACGCCTCGGGGTCGGATGGGGCCTCGGCCAGTCCGGCCTCGGCCTCGACCGCCAGCGACCCGTCCGGACGCGGGGCGTGAAACGCCGCGCGCTCGTAGCCGAGGTCGCGCTGCACGCGCCGCACCGTGAGCTCGAGCAGCCGCGCGCGCCCCGACACAGCGGCCATGTCGCCGACGAGCGCCGCGAGCCGCTCGAAGCGCGCCGCCTGGCGCCTTTTCTGGTCGAAGGTCTGGCGGCTTCTGAGGAAGGTCGCGACGGGGCCCGCGAAGGTCGACAGGATCTGCACGTCGCCCTCGCTGAAGCCGCCCGGCTTGTCGGCCGCGCACAGCAGCCCGATCAGCTCTCCCTCGGCGAGCAGCGGCACGAGCACCACTGAGTCCGCCTCGGCCATGAGCCCGATCTCCTGCGCCAGCCGCGGGTCGAGCCCCGGCTGGTTGCTGACGTAAGGTCGCCCGCTGCGCGGGCTCCACAGGCTGCGGTACTCCGGGCGCGCCACGTAGCGGAAGGCCTTCGCGCGCTCGTCGGAAAGCCCGTGCACCGGCAGCGCTGCCTCCATCGTGCGCGTCGCGGGATCGTGGAGGGCAATCCCCACCACCTCCGCGCCGATCAGCCCCGCGAGGCGCTGGGTGAGCATGCGGTTGAACTCGGCAGGCTCGGCAATCAGCGACCAGTCGCGCCCGATCTCGTGGAGCCGCGCCAGGTCTCGCGCGCGCGCCTGGGCCTGCTCGCGGCTGCGCGCGAGCTCGTCGTGCGTCGACTTGAGGCGCAAGAAGGCGCGCACCTTCAGGATCAGCGCAGGCGTGTCGATCGGCTTGTGCAGGAAGTCGTCGGCGCCGGCCTCGTAGCCGCGGCGCACCGCCACCGGGTCGCCGAAGGCAGTCATCATGATCACCGGCAGGTGCGGCCCGTGCAGCTCGCGGATGCGCGAGCAGGTCTCGAAGCCGCTCATCCCGGGCAGCCGCAGGTCGAGCAGCACCAGCTCGAAGCCGCCGCTCGCGAGCTCCTCGACGCCGCGCTCGCCCGACTCTGCGCGCGTCGCCGCGTAGCCGTGCAGGCTCAACAGGTCCACGAGCGTTTTTCCGACGAGGGGATCGTCGTCGACGACGAGGACTTGGGCCATGGGCGCGGGGCAGTTTGGCCCCCCCGCCGCCGCCCGTCAAGACGCACGCTATACTACCCGCCCGGGAGCGAAGCGCGCATGACCCTTGAGTCGCCGCCCGCGGGCGGCCTCGCCCTCCTCGCAGAAGCGTTCCGCTCGAAGCGGACGGGTCTGCTCGTCCTCGGGGAGGGGACCGCCGCGCTGCGCGTGAGGCTCGAGGCCGGCCACATCGTGGGGCTCGGCCCGGCCCCGGCCGAGACCACGGCCGCCACGTCACTGCCGAAGCCGAACGATTCGGTGCGGCTGCGTCTCGAGCGCGTGCTGTCGGAGATCGGCATGCGCAAGCGGGACCCGGGCGTCGACCTGCCTCAAAGCCCGGTCTCGGGAAGCCTGCGCGACCGGGTGATCGAGCGGCTGGCCGACGAGTCCCAGGGAGCCCGCTTCGACGCGGGCCCGCAAGCGCCCCAGGACCTGGTGGCCGTGGCGGTCGCCACCGAGCCGTTGATGCTCGAGGCGCTCTGCCAGATGCGTCGCGACGCCGCGCTGCGGACGGTGCTGGGCGATCTCGACCAGCGGCTCGTGGCCACCACCGCCCTGGCCGACGAGCGCACGCTGACGCACGACGAGGGCTACCTCCTGTCGCGCATCGACGGCCTGGTCTCGGCGCGTCAGGTGCTTCAACTCGTGCCGTTCGACCCGGAGGACGCGGAGCGCGCCCTGCTCGGGCTGGTGCTGACCGGGCGCGTAGCGTGCCTGCCGGCTTCCGCGGGACAAGGGGCTCGAAGGCCAGCGGGCACCCGTGCCGCCGCGGAGCTGCCCGCCTCGGAACCCGCCTCAGAACCCGCGGCGGTCACCCGGGCCCAGCCCGTCGCCCCGCCCGCGCCCGGCGCTCCACCCACGACGGTGTCTGAGGCCACGCCTCCCCCGGAGAGCCCGCCCGAGCCGCAGTCGTGGCCAGGCGCAGCGGCAGCGGCGGAGGACGCCGTTGGCGAGGAGGCCGCCGAGGCATTCGTCGAGCTGATTCCCGATGACGAAGGGGCGATCGCCGAGGAAGCCCCGACCGCACCGCTTCCCGTGCAGACCGCCCCGCAGCCGCCGCCCGATGCCACCACGATCGCGAGGCGGCGTGACATCCTCGAGTATTTCCAGTCGCTTCCCGTCAAGAACCACTACGAGGTGCTGGGTGTCGTGCCTGGCTGCGACGATACCGAAGTGAGGCGGGCCTACGTGACCCTCGTCAAGCGCTACCACCCCGACTCCCAGCGCGACGCGCGCCTCGAGGACCTGCACGACATCCTGGAAGCCATCACCATCCGCGTGGGTGAGGCGTGGGAGGTGCTCGGCGACGCGAGGAGTCGCGCCTCGTACGAGTCGAAGTCGGGCATGGTGCGGCGCATCATGACGACGACGCAACGGCTGCCAGCGCCCTCGCCGCCTGTTCCGCCCGCAGCCTCGGCGGCGTCAGAGCCGGGCGAGTACGTGCCGCCCGAGGAGATCCTGCACAAGGCGCGACGCCTGCTGGCCCAGGCACGCTACTGGGATGCCATCCAGATGCTCGAGTCGGCGCTGCCCGGCATGGAGCCGCGCCGCCAGCAGCACCGCGGACGGCTGCTGCTGGCGCGTGCGTACTCGAAGAACCCCAACTGGCTGCGGCGCGCCGAAGAGACGCTTCAGGAGCTGATGCGCGAGGACCCGACGAACGCCGACGCTCACTACGAGCTGGGCCTCGTCTACAAGGCCGGCGGCTTCGTGGCGCGCGCCCAGGGCATGTTCCGGCGCGCCCTCGAGCTCCGGCCCGGGCACAAGGAAGCCGCCGAGGAGCTCGGGATCCAGACGGCTGACACCGGCGGCGGTGGACTCTTGAAGCGGCTGTTCAAGCGAGGCAGGGCCTCTTGATCCGGAGGAGGGCCGCCCGCCTCCTGCTGCTGCTGCTCGCGATCGCCCTCGCCACGCTGGCGCTCGGTGCTCCGCGCTTCACGTGGGCCAACGAAGGAGTGCGCGTCGAGCACCCGCGGGCGCATCCTGCCGCCGCGCTGGGCGCGGCGCTCGCGCTCGGGGCGGCGGCGCGCGGCGCACGCCCACGCATGCTCGTGGTCGCGGCCGGGCTCGGGGCCACGGCTCTCGGCGGCTTTGGAGCGCATCAGCTCGCCTGGCGCATCGACGCGGTCGAGGCGGGGCTCCACGAGAGATGGCTCGGCGGGGCCGTCCACCTGGGCTGGAGCGACATCGAGGCGGTCGAGCCGCGACCCGCCGCGGTCACGCTGCGCGCCCGCGACGGCACGACGGTCGTCATCGCCACCCGCCGCTTTGGAGCCGACGAACGCATCCGCCTCGAGCGCACGATCGCCCGCCGCGTCCGAGAGGCCGCCCCGTAAGCGCAGCACATACCTGGCTCACAGGCCACGGGCGGCGAGCGGAGCCGCCGTCACTGCGGCGAAGCGATCAGGGTATCGAAAGTGCCTGGAACGCAATCGGAATGACAGGCGCACTTTCGATGCCCTGAAGGGGGGTTCAGGGGGGTGCGGCGCAGCACCCTGGCTCACAGGCCACGGGCGGCGAGCGGAGCCGCATTCACTGCGGCGAAGCGATCAGGGTATCGAAAGTGCCTGGAACGCAATCGGAATGACAGGCGCACTTTCGATGCCCTGAAGGGGGTTCAGGGGGGTGCGGCGCAGCACCCTGGCTCACAGGCCACGGGCGGCGAGCGGAGCCGCATTCACTGCGGCGAAGCGAGCGGGGGGTTCAGGGGGGTGCGGCGCAGCACCCCCCTGCTCAAATAAAAAGATGCTCGTCGTCCTCGTGGCTGCGTCGGCGGGGCGGCGGGTGTGCGCCTGGGGCCCTGCCGCCGAGCTGGAGGTAGACCTCCATCCCACGCTGCAGCCCCTTCAAGAACGCAAGAATCCCGCCGATCGGCTTGAGCGGCCCGATCACGAACTGCTGGATCACGCCCGTCGTCTCTTCGATCTTCTCGATCGTGTCGGCGAGCAGGAGGTCGACCCGACGCGCTTGCAGCGTCGCCACGTCGGCGATCTCGGCGGCCGAACGCGTGACGCGTGCGAAGTTATCGAGCGCCGGCGTGAAGTCGCGGTCGAGCCGCGCCTGCAGCGCGTCCATCCGTCGCGAGAGGCGCCGCCCGAAAACGACCACGCCGATCAGGAAGATCGCCTGGGCGACGGCGGAAAGGGCTATCACCCCGAGGAAAAAAACCCGCCAGAACTCCATGGAGCGCTACATCTTTTCCTTCTGGTCACGGTACGCCTGTCGGCCGGCCTCGACCGCCGAAGCGAGGCGGTCGCGCCGCTTCTCGAGCCCTTCACGCTGGCGTTCCACGTAACGCGCGGCGTCCTCGGCGGCCTCGCGGCCGCGCTCGAGCGCCAGCTCCGAGGCCCGCTTGCCGCGCTCGGTCGTCTCGCGCAGCTTCTCGCCGAGCAGCTCGCGAGTCTCGCGCCCCGAGCGTGGCGCGAACAGGACGGCGAGCGCAGCTCCCGACAGCGCGCCGACCAGGAAGGAGAGGACGATGCCCGACGTCCCGCCGCTGCGATCGTCACTCGTCATGGCCACCTCCCGACCCACTGCGACAAGGGCTCGATTCGGCGAAGCTTAGTCCAGCCTTCTCACGACCGCAACCGCGGCGCGCTCCTATACTCGCTCCTGGCTGTTGCTGATCCCTCTCTTCCCCGTGCCTGGCTCCTCGGCGACCTCGTGCCTGGCTCCTCGGCAAAAGGCTCGGGCGCTCACGGCTCCGGCGGCTCGGCCGCCTGGGCGGCGCTCCACTCCAGGATCCGCAGCGTCGCACGCGCGACGAGCGCGAGGAAGTCCATCGCCATCTCGAAGCTGTCCTCGAACAGGTCCACCAGCACGTCGGTCTGGACCTGCAGCCCGATCACCGGCGTGAGCGCGTGCGCCTCGAACCAGCGGGGCACCTGCCCCACCGCTTCGAGCGCGCCCAGCGGGAAGCCCGGGCCCGCACGGAAGCTCACGCCGCCCGAGCCCGTGGCCTGGACCCTGCCGCTCGACAGCAGCAGGATCCCCTGCGACGGCTCACCCTCGCGCCACAGCACGGTGCCGGGCTCGAAGCGCACGTTGGCCATGCTGCGCGCGAGCTCGGCGAGCGCCGTCATCGAGCTCCTGTCGAACACCGGCATACGGCGCAGCAACAGCAGGCGGTCGACCAAGTCCAGTCCGACGTCTGCGGCCAGCTCGCGCGGCGGCTCGGGGAAGACCGTGCTCGGGTCGAGCCGGTGCCGTCTCAAAAGCTCGAGCGCCTGACGGTTCACTTCTCGCAGCAGGTGCTGCAGGATCGGGAAACGGTCCTCCAGCAGCTCCACGATCGCGTCCGCGTCGATCTCCAGCGTGAGCGTGTCCTCTTCGGCGACGACCTGGGATCCCATCGCCTCGCGCGCGAGGACGGCCAGCCCTCCGACCCCGGCGCCGGGCCGTACGACGCCCACGCGGTTGCCACGGCGAGAGTTGCCGAGAGCGCCCTCGACCACGAAGAACATCGAGCCAGCCGGGTCGCCCTCGCGGAACACCACGGCCCCGCTCGGAAAGAAGCGCTCGCTGGCGGCGTCCGCGAACGCGGCCACTTCGGAGGCCGGCAGCCCCGACAGCAGCGGGATGCGCTTCAGGTGCAGTAGCCGCTCGAGCGGAGCCACGACCCGGGCCGCTTCAGGCATGCAGCTGCCCCGCCGCGCGCGAGAGAGTGGCAAGCGTGCGCTCGAGCACCCGCGCGAGGAAGAAGCCGGGCTCGCCGCGAGCCAGGGCCGTGAGCCGGGGCCGTAGCGCGACGAGCTCGAGCTCTCCGATGTGATGCACCGCGATGCAGCGCAGCGACTCGCCGCCCTCGTCGAGGATCCGCTCCAGCGCAGCCTGGTAACCGAGCTCGCTCACCGCGTAGAGCTCTCCCGCGCCCGCGAGACGCGCCAGGTCCCTCTGCTCGCTGACGATGGCGAGCACGGGGTTGCGCAGCGGCGGCCGCAGCAGGTTCAGGAGCAGCTCGCGGCTGCTCGCGCGCTGGCGCGGATCCTGCGAGCGCAGCCCCCGGTAGATGTCGCGGAAGTCCTCGCCGCGGTGCAGCAGTGCCAGGAACCGCAGCAACCGCTCGATCGCTTGCCGCTCCTTGTCCTTCAGCAGCTGCACCAAGAGCTCGTGGCCCGGGGTCAGCCGCGATGGCTGGCGTGCCCCGCCGAGCTCGAGCGCGCTGCGCCAGTGCAGCACGCGAAAGACGCCTTCGGCCGTCCCGCGTGTGGCGCGGGACAGGAGCTCGGCGTCCAGAGCCACGTCGGATGAAGCCGCCAGCCGGTTCAGGCCACGCAGCATCCGGTAGCGGAGGCCCCCCACGCGCTCCTCGAGAAGCCGGCGTTGCAGCACGGCCGCCGCCGGTGCCGGATCGAAGAGCGCGACTGTGCGCGGGAGATGGCGGCGAAGCTCGAGCGGCAGCGCCTCGTCCGAGAGCGCCTCGTCGAGAAAGGAAAGTCCCTCGAGCCCGTAGCCGAGGAGCGCCGCGCGTGCTTCGCCCCTCACCTCGCGCTCCGCGAGCAGCCCCAGCAGCACCGGCAGGAAGCGCGGGCTGCGCAGCGCACCCATCGCCCGCGCCACCTGGACGCGCGTCGCCGCCCCGCCGCGCTCGGCAAGCCGCAGCAGCACGTCCTCGAAGGCGGACGCAGGCTGCGCCGCGATCGCCCGCGCGAGCGCGATCGCGGTGTGCTCGTCGCCGTCCCGTACCAGGCCCTCGAGCGTCTGGTGCGCCGCTTCGCCTTGCCAGCCACCCGCCACTCGCCCCACGGCTGCCGTCGCCCGCACGAGCGGGCTCGGGTCGGTGCAGGCGGCGAGCAGCAGCTCCTCGTCGGGCCGGACGCGCGTCAGCACTCGCAGCGCCGCGGCGCGGACCTCGGGATCGGCGTGCTGCAGCAGGCGGTCCGCCACCGGGATGAAGTCGGTGCGTCCCTCGCGCGCGAGCAGCCGCAGCGCTTTCAACACGACGGCCTGCGAGGGGTGGTAGAGGATCAGCGCCGGGACCAGCCGCGCGCGCCCCTCCGCCTCCAGCAGCTCGAGCGCCGCCAGCACCTCGTGGTCGTCGGCGCTGTTGAGCGCGCTGAACAGCGACTCGAGCGAGGCAAGATCGACCGGCGGCAGGTCGAGCGCGGGGCGCAGCGTGCCCTCGCGCAGCGCCACCCGGAACACGTCGAGGTACAGGCTCTTCAGCTCGGCGACCAGCGAAATCCAGACGAGCGCCGTCGCCGCGGCCGCGCCGGCGAGAACGACCTCGCCGCGGGCCAGGATGCTCTCCGACAGGATCAGGATCGACGCGAGCGCCTGCCCGCCCCGCTGCCCGACGATGTCGACGAGCGGCTTCGCCCGCTCGCGCACGCTCGGGGCGAGCGGCACGAACAAAAGCTCGGTGCCGGTGCGGTGGATAGAGTTTCGGAGCGTGCCGTCGACCCCCTTCAGCAGCAGCGCCGCGGCGAGGCCGCCGCCGAGCGAAAGCCCGGCGGCCGCCATGAAGAGCAGCGAGGGCAAGAGCCACAGCGCCCGGTGCAGGCCGATCGCCTGGAACAGCCATCCACCCACCAACTGAGCGCCGAGCGCGAGCAGGTTGAGCACGGTGTAGACGCCGCCGAAGAAGGCGCCGAGCTCGTCGGGCGGGATCGTGCGCGCGACGGTGCTCTTGAAGACGAAGTCCGCCAGTGTGAGCGCGATGGTGGAAACGAGCACGAGCACGGCCAGCGCCCGCACGTAGGCGTCCGCGCGCAGGACCGCGAGCCCTTCCCGAAGCGAAGCCCTCGCGCGCGTCCGCCGGGCCGAGCGACCCGCGGCGCGGCCGAGCGCGAGCGCGGGACCGAGCGCAGTGACACCGAGCACGACCGCGGCGACCAGGACCAGCGTGGTCGCCGGGGCGCGCTGCGCCAGCATGCGGGCGGCCGCGGCCCCGGTCGTGGCCCCGAGCAGGCTGCCGGTCCACACCAGACTGTAGAGGCGCTTCGCCTCGCCGAGCGTGTAGAGCTCGCCCAGCACCATCCAGAACTGGAGCACGGCGAGGCTTCCGAGCAGCCCCGTCCAAACGTAGAGGGCGTAGATCTCGAGCGCGTTGTCGCCGCGCAGCAGCAGCCAGAACAGCAACGTGACGAAGGCTCCGGCACCGAGCAGCCGGCTGAGCCCGTAGGCACCGCTCGCGCGCCTGCGACCCCAAGGAACCTGCGCGACCCCGACGGCTGCGACCGCGATCGCCAGATACACGAAGGCGAGGTGCGAGGCCGGCAGCCGCGCCAGGAAGAGCGCGTCGCGGGCCGTCTCGAGCAGCGTGTGCCCCGCGAGCGTCCCGAAGATCGTCAGGAACGCCGCGAGCGTGCCGCGTCGCTGCTCCGGTTGACCTTCCGAGAGCCGCATCAGCGGCTCCGGGCTCGTCTCATCATCATTGCGCGCGGGATCCCCGAGGCGTTCATTATCCAGGCTTCGGCTCGTGGGCGGCGTTTCCACGCGGGAGACGGACATGAAGGCTCTTCATACCTGCGCCCCAGCCAGGGCGCCCTTGTCACTATTGACAGGCTTCTCGCTTGGGCCGGTCGTGTGGTAGCCTCCGCGGCGGGGTAGGACGGTTCCCACCCCTAGTTGGCATCGTGGTGACGACGGGAGCGCCCGGCCTTCCGGAGCGGCGATCCCGCGTCGTCGCCGCTGCACCGGAGGACATAGAAACATGAGCAGGAAGCTGACGGCCATCCTTGCCCCTGCCCTCGCACTGGGCCTGCTGGCTGTTACCGCCGAGGCCCAGCAGCACCGGGCGACCCGGCTCGGAAACCCGGCGACCCGGTTCGCCAAGCCGCTGAAGAAGCCCGACGACCTGCGCGTGCTGCTGCGCTCGGCGAAGATGAAGGCCGACGTCGCGGCCGTGCTCGCCGAAGTCGGCTGGGCCGGCGACTTTGCCGACCTCGAACGCGCGGCGGCGACCGCCGAGATCGCCCCGGTCCCGGTCGCGCCGGGCACACGGATTCCGTTCATGGCGGCTCGCAGGAACGGCAAGGCCTACGCGATGAGGGACGTCCTGTGGGCCGGCAAGAAGCCGATCGACGGCTTCGCCTTCGAGTTCTCCTCGAAGTGCAGGCGCTACCGCCTCGTGACACCGAAGGTGTGCAGCAACTTCTGGATCGAGGACCTGGGTCCGGACACGAGCGATCCCAAGTGCGTGGCCCCGACGCCCCCACCCACGCCCGTCATCGACCTGAACATCTTGAACCTGAAGGGTGAGAGCTTGGGCCGCGGCACGAGTGCCGGCCCGGGCGGCGGCAGCGTGAGCGGCGCCAAGAGCGTGTGCGTGACGGAGCCGGTCGAGTTCACGGTCAACGTGGTGAACCCGCCCGCGGACAACAGGGCCACGCTTTCGGTGAACGGCCGCGAGGTCGCGAGCGGCACGCTCAGTGCCGGCAGCTACCGCGTGCGCTTCCCCGGCAGGCCGACGCCCGGACGTTACGAGGTGAAGGCGACCTCCGGCGGCCAGACCGCCACGGCCGTTTTCGAGGTCAGGGCATGCGTGCCGACCTGCGGCCTCACCGTCAACCCGAACCCCGCCCTGGCCGGCAAGCCGATTACGGTCGACGTGTCCGGTTCGCAGGTAGCCCAGGGCGTCGTGGGCGGCGTCAGGAGCGTCAAGCTCGAGGTGGTCCAGAAGGGCGCCGTGGTCCAGAGCTTCGAGATGCCCGCCCCGAACTTCGTCCGCAACGACGTCGTGATCAAGAAGGCCGGCCCCACCACCGTCCGCGCGGTGGTGACCGACGACGCTGGCCAGGTCTCCTCGAACACCTGCCAAGCCGACATCGAGGTGAAGGGCGGTCCCCCGCTCTTCGTGGGCGGCTACTTCGGCAAGGAGCGCCTGACCCACGACGAGGTCGCAGACCACGAGGAGCTCATCCCCTTCGCGCCCTTCTCGCGCTGCGCCCCGCTCGCCGGACTGGCGGTCGGCTTCCAGCCCATGATCGGCGACAAAGTGCAGTTCGAAGCGGGCCTCGGCGTCAAGTTCCCGTTCGACGACGACTCGCACACCACGCTGTTCGCCGACGCGGCCGTCAATCGGGTGCTCGGACGCGGCTTCATCGGCGGCGGCCTCTCCTGGTGGGACATCGGGAAAGACTCGGGTGGCATCGGGCCGCTCTTCCAGGGCGGTTACGACCTGACGCTCGACGGCAAGTGGCAGCTGGTCGGCCAGGGCCGCCTCTTCTTCTCGGAACTCGACAACATCGAGAACAACTACCAGCTCTGGGGCGGCATCCGCTTCCGGCCGAACAGCTGGAAATAGTCCGCTCGCAGTCGGGCCGCACGCCCGTGAACGCCCCCGCCGGCCCTTGCCGGCGGGGCGTCTTTGTTCTGAGGGGGGCTGCGCCGCCCCCCTCAGACTCCCCGCTCCGCTCGGGCGAGTGAATCGCACCTCGCTCCGCAGCCCGTTGCCTGCGGCCGGTGCTGCGCCGCCCCCTGACTCTTCGCCTCCGCCCGTCACGCGCGCGGAAAACCCCAAGACGCGTCCGTCCATGTGTTTGCCGCGCGCCGTGCCAGCAAGCTACGGAGGTCCAGTGCACGAGCAACAACTTGGATGCCTCGTCGGCGGGATCGTGCTGTTCCCATCGCCCCTCGCCTGGGCCTTCGCGATTCGAGTGCGGTGAGCCCGTCCCCCGGCTTCGTTCGGGGGAACGGCTGCGTGCGTTGACACGTTGAGGCGAAGACGCCCATGATCCGCCCCGGGCCCCTCCAGATCTCCATGGACGAGGAAACACGTGCGCTGAGCGGCTCACCCGCGCCGCCGCCGCGGCCGGGCCTGTTTCGCCGGCTGCTCGGAGGCGTGCGCCGTGCCCGGCGCGGGCGGTCACTCCCCCCCTCGATCGGCCGCTACCGCGTCGTTCGCAAGATCGGCGAGGGCGGGATGGGCACGGTGTTCGAGGCACAGGACGAGGTGCTCGGCCGCCGTGTCGCGATCAAGCGGCTGAAGGCGTCCGACGACACCGGACGTCGCCGCTTCTGGCGCGAGGCGCGCGCGGCCGCGCGCCTTAGCCATCCGAACGTCTGTGCGCTCTACGAGGTGGGCGAGGACAGAAGCGGCCCGTTCCTCGCCATGGAGCTGATGACCGGCGAGCCGCTCTCGGCGCGGCTGCGGCGCGAGCCAATGGACGCGGCCGAGGTGGTCCCGCTCGGCGCCGGTGTGCTGGCCGCGCTGCAGGCGATGCACTCGGCCGGGCTCGTCCATCGCGACCTCAAGCCGTCGAACATCTTCCTCACGCTGCACGGGCCGCGGCTGCTCGACTTCGGACTGGTGCATGCCCTCCAGCGAGACACGAGCGTTTCCCTCGCCTCGCCCGCTGTCGAGCGCGCCCCGGACAGCGGGCCGCCCCTCACCGACTCCCAGCTCCTGATCGGCACGCCAGGCTACATGGCTCCGGAGCAGATCCTCGGGCAGGCGGTCGACGGCCGTACGGACCTCTTCGCCGCGGGCGTCGTACTCTATGAGGCGCTCGCGGGCCGCCGGGCATTCGCCGGACGCACCGCGGTCGAGGTCTTCGCGGCGACGCTCCACGACCCGCCGCCACCGCTCGGGGAGAAGCTAAGGCACCTCGACGCGGTCCTGCGCCGCGCGCTCGCCAAGAAGCCCGCGGAGCGTTTCGCCGCCGCCCAGGAGATGGCGGAGGCGCTGCACGCCGCAGTCACGCCCGCGTCCGCGACCGCGAGACAGCCGGCGACGGGGACAACTGACGCGCGTGAGATCTTCGCCGGGCGCCAGGCGGAGCTCGCCTGGCTCGACGAACGCCTGGCCGCGGCCGTATCGGGATCCGGAAGTGTCGTGTTCTTGACCGGCGAGCGCGGCGCCGGCAAGACGGCGCTCGTCGCCGAGATGATGCGGCGCGTGCGCGCCTCGGGCGCCGGCGTCACCGTGGTCGCCGGTCGCTCTCTGGAGCGCCACGGCCCGGGCGAGGCGCTGCAACCGTTCCTCGACGCGATGGGCCGGCTCTTCGGCACGAGTCGGGGTCGCGAGCAGGCGGTCGACTTGGTGAGAACCTGGGCGCCCACCGTGGGCGTGCTGATGCCCCCCGCCCTCGTCCCCGACCCCGATGGCGCGCTCCACCGCCAGACCGCGGGGGCCACACGCGAGCGCCTGATCCGCGAGTCCGGCGACTTCATGGAGGCGGCCGCGCGGCTCTACCCGGTCGTCATGCTGCTCGAGGACTTTCACTGGGCGGACGCGGCCAGCGTGGAGCTGCTGTGCCACCTCGGGCGCCGCAGCGTGCGCCAGCGCTTGCTGATCGTCTGCACCTCTCGTGCCTCGGAGGTCGAGGCACAGAACCCCGCGCTGCATACCGGCATGCTCGACCTGCGAACGGCCGGGCAGGGTCGCGAGCTGGCGCTCGGGCCGCTCAGCGCCGAGGATGTCCAGCAGTGGCTCGACCAGCGCTTTCCGGGTGGTGACTTCGCCGCGGCCCTCGCCCCCGTGTTGCACACCCGCGCCGAGGGATTGCCGCTCTTCGTGCGCAGCCTGGTGGAGCTCCTGGCCGGGCGCGGCGACATCCAGCCTCAACCGGGCGGCTACCGTCTCGCAAGGCCGCTCGAGACGCTCGACGTCGAGCCTTCGAAGGACGTCAAGGACCTGGTGCGCGCTCACCTCGCGACACTGCTCGGGCCCGAGCGCGAGCTGCTCGCGGTAGCGAGCGTCCTCGGCAAGGAGTTCTCGAGCGCCATCGCCCGCGCGCTCGCGGGCGGCGACGAGCTCCAGGTCGAGGAGCGCCTCCAGCGCCTGAGCCGTGTGAACCGCGTGCTCGAGAGCCTCGGCGAGGACGACCTGCCGGACGGCACGCTCGGCACCCGCTACCGCTTCGCGCACGGCCTCTACCAGCGAGTTCTCTACGAGGACCTCGTCGCGCCGCGCCGGGCGGAGCTCCACGGGCGCGCCGGCGAGCGCCTCCTGCGCTGCTGGGGCGAGAGCGCGCCGACGCGCGCGGCCGAGCTGGCCGAGCACTTCGAACGCGGCCGCGACTTCGCACGCGCCGCGCGCCTGCGCACGCGGGCCGGCGAGCACGCCGCGCGGCGTTTCTCGGGCCAGGAGGCCCGCGAGCACTACGATTGCGCGCTCGAGCTCGTCCTCAAGCTCTCGCCCGAGCAGGCACGTCCGCTCGAGGTCGCACTCCTGGGCCGGCGCGCCTCCGCTCACCTGCTCCAGGCCCGCTTCGACGAGGCCGCGCGCGACTACCAGGCGATGCTGGAGAAGGCGCGCGCCGCGCGGCTTCCGGCCGCCGAGTGCGAGGCGCTCAGCGCGCTGTGCAACGCCCACTTCTTCGAGCAGCGGCTACCCGAGATGACTTCCCTCGCTCGGGAGGCGCTGCAGGCGGCCGAGCGACTCGGCTCTCCCCACCACCTGGCGGAGGCGCGCGGCCGAGTCGCGCAGGCGCTGGTGATGGAGGGTCGGCTGAAGGAGGCGGGGCGCGCGCTCGACGCCGTGATCGTCGCGGCCCGGGCGAGCGGCTCGCTCGCCGCGCTCCAGCTCGGCCTCGTCTACCGGGGCTTCGTGCACTACTGGCACGGCGAATTCCAGGCGACCGAGACGCGGATGACCGAGGCGCTCGTGGTGTGCGAGGAGCGCGGCGACGGCTTCGAGGCCTTCGCGGTCCGCATGTTCGTGGGCCTGGCCCGCGCCAACCTGGGCCGGATGTCCGAGGCGCTGCTGGACCTCGAGCACGCCCAAGTCTTCGCGGGCCGCAACGGCGACCGTTTCTGGCAGCCCAGGCTTGTCAGCCAGCAGGGCTGGATCCACCGCGAGCTCGCCGCCGTCGACAAGGCGCGCCAGTTGGACGCGCGGGCGCTCGACCTCGCACGCGAGAACCCCTCGCCCTGGGCCCCCGAGGTCGACGCGCTCTTGAACCTGTGCGTCGACGGCGTGCGGGCGGGAGACCCCGCGAGAGCCGCAGACCTGCTCGCGACCCTCGAGGGCGGCACGCGCCCGCGCGACTGGTTTCGCTGGATGAACGAGCTGCGCCTCGAGGCGGCGGCGACCGAGCACTTCGCCGCGCGCGGCGCGCTCGACGCGACGTCCAAGCGGGCCGCGCGGCTCGAGACGGTCGCGGCGCGGGTCGGAGCCCGCAACTACCTGTGCACCGCGGCGCGGCTGCGTGCCGAGCTCACACTCGCGGGCCGCGGCCACTCCCGCGAGGCGGCCGCGAGGCTCGGGCGCGCCCTCGCCGCGCTCGACAGCTTCCCCGCGCCGCTCGAGACCTGGAAGTCGCGCCGGGTGCTGGGGCTGCTGCGGCGGAGCCTCGGCGACGAGGCCGCCGCGCGACGCGCGTTCGCGGCGGCGGCGGCCGACATCGATACGATCGCGAGAGGTGTCGACGACGCGGGCCTTCGCGAGGGCTTCTTGCGCTCCCACGCGGTGCGCGAGACGCTGGAGAGCGCGGGCCGCGAAGCCGGTCCTCGAATCGGCGGGGCGCCCCTGGACCCTGGCGCTAGCCGCTGAAGTACAAGTACGCCGCCAGGATCAGCACTAGCGTGACGCACGACCAGGCGACCTCGCTCGCGCCCCAGCTCGCGCGCGACTCGCGGCGGTGCTCCGCGCTGAGCGTCGAGAAGGTCAGGCCCTCGAGCTGCTCCTCGGGCGGCGGCTCGGTCATGTGGCTCACGGCCACCATCACGGCCGCCGAGACCAGGAAGATCAGCAGGCTGTAGTACTGGAAGTAGATGTTGTTCACGACCCAAAGGAACGAGCCGGGCGTATAGCCGGTCTCGAAGCCGGCCATCCCGAGCGTCACGGGCGTGTCGACGGCGAGCCGGAACAGCCCCATCAGGAAGCCCACGCCGAGCGCCGAGAGCGCGCCCTTCGCGTTCATCCGCTTGAAGAACACCCCCAGGAAGAAGACGGTGAAGATGGGCGGGGCCAGGTAGCCCTGCATGCCCTGCAGGTAGTCGTATAGGCCGTGCGCGCCCCGGATCACGGGGATCCACAGGATCGCGATCAGCACCATCACGGTCGTCGCCACGCGGCCGATCCAGACGAGCCGAGGCTGCGAAGCTCCAGGCCGCAGCTTGTTGTAGAGGTCCATCGTGAAGAGCGTCGAGCTGGCGTTGAAGGCCCCCGCCAGCGAGCTCATCAGCGCGGCGAGCAGCCCCGCCACCACCAGCCCGCGAATGCCGACCGGCAGCACGTGCTGCACCATCAGCGGGAAGGCGGCCTGGGCCTGGGCGTTCACCAGCTGGCCGTTCGGGTCGAGCAGGGCCTGCTGCAGCGCCGGAAGCTTCCCGCTCTGGGCGAGCGCCACGGCCAGCATGCCGGGGATGATGAAGATGAAGACCGGCAGCAGCTTGAGCAGCGACGCGAAGATCGTCCCGCGCCGCGCCTCGCGCTCGTTGGGCGCCCCGAGCGTGCGCTGGACGATGTACTGGTCGGTGCACCAGTACCACAGACCGATCACCGGGGCGGCGAACAGCATGCCGAGCCAAGGGTAGTTGCTATTGAAATACCAGGCGATCCGGTCCGCTTCCTTCACTGGCGCCCAGGTGCCTTCCATCCCCGCCGGGACCAGCGGCTTCCAGAGGTTGAACATGTCCGGGGGCAGCGCGGCGCGGAACTCGGCCCAGCCTCCGATCGCCTGGAGGCCGTAGAAGGTGAGCACGGCCGAGCCGAGCACCAGGATCGCCGTCTGCACCGCCTCGGTGTAGGCGACTGCACGCATGCCGCCGAGTACGGTGTAGAGCCCGGTCAGCAGCACGACCGCGAGCGAGCCGATCCAGAAGCTGTCGAGCTCGACGCCGCCGATCGACATCCGCAGCTCGGGCATCAGCGTGCCCGACACGACGCCGCCCGCGAAGATGCCCACCGCGATCTTGGTGAGGACGTAGGCCACGAGCGAGATGATCGACAGCACGGAGCGCGCCGTCGGGGAGAAGCGCCGTTCCAGGAACTCGGGTGTCGTGTAGACGCGCGAGCGCAGGTAGAACGGCACCATCACCCAGCCGAGCACCAGCAGGCACCAGGCGTGCAGCTCGTAGTGCGCCATCGCCACGCCGCTCGTCGCCCCGGAACCCGCCAGGCCGACGAGGTGCTCCGAGCCGATGTTGGAGGCGAAGATCGAGGCGCCCACGATCAGCCAGCCCAGGCTGCGTCCCGAGAGGAAGTAATCCTCGGCCGTGTCCTTGTTCCGCAGCACCACCCACCAGGTGATACCCAGCAGGAGCAGGAAGTACGCCGCGATCACGATCCAGTCGAGAGCTGCCATGGTCCCCTTCCTTCAGGCTGCGGCCTTGCGGTCGACCTCCCGCCCGTCGAAGAAAAATGCGAACAGCAGGATGATCACGAATGCCATCGAGGCCGGCCAGAGCCAGATCGCAGTCCAGTCGTGGCTTGTGACTTCGCCCACCTGCCGTACGTGACGGTCGACCACCGGTCCCGACACCCACGATCCGATCAGCATCCCCACGCCGTAGGTGACGAGCGTGATGAAGCCCTGCGCGCTCGCCTGGATTGCCCTGGGAGCGGTCTTGTCGACGTAGATCTGGCCCGTCACGAAGAAGAAGTCGTAGCAGATGCCGTGCAGCAGGATGCCCACGTAGTACATGAGCACCAGCTCGCCGGGGTTGCCGAAGGCGAAGAGCAAATAGCGAACCGCCCACGCTGCCATTCCGGCCATCAGCATCCACTTCACTCCGAGGCGCCGGAAGAAGAACGGCATCACCAGCATGAACAGGGCTTCGGAAACCTGGCCCAGGGTCTGCTTTCCCGCCGCATTCACGACTCCCATCTCGTTCAGGAAGGCGTTCGTGAAGTTGTAGTAGAAGGCGAGCGGGATGCAGATCAAGAGCGAGCCGATCACGAAGATCGCGAAGGAGCGTTCCTTCATCATCTCGAGCGCGTCGAGCCCGAGCACGTCGCGTATCGTGACCTTGCGCCCGAGCGACTTGGGCGGCGTGTGCGGCAGCAAGAAGGCGAACAGGCCGAGCCCGAGCGAGGCGACGGTCGCGATCAGGAGCGGCTTCGCCGTGGCCTCGATCCCCAGCGAGCCCACGATCAGTCCGGCCACGATCCAGCCGACCGTGCCCCACAGCCGCACCGAGGGGAACTGTTTCTCCGGGCTCGTCATCTGGTTGAACGCGATCGCGTTCACCAGCGCTAGCGTCGGGTTGTAGCTGAGCGCGTAGAGCAACAGCACCCAGAAGAAGGCGCCGGGGGTGGTGAGCGTCGACACCCAGTAGAGCAGCCCCGCGCCCACCAGGTGCAGGATCCCCAGCAGCTTTTCGGCGGCGAAGAAGCGGTCGGCGATCATCCCGACGACGAACGGAGCCACGATCGCTCCCCAGGGCATCGTGCTGTAGGCGCGCGCCGTCTCGGTCCCCGTGAAGCCCAGCCCCTGGAGCAGGTAGGTGCCCATCGTCACGAAGTAGGCGCCCCAGACGAAGAACTGCAGGAACATCATCGCGGACAGCTTCCCGCGCACGGAGGGCGACAGAGTGAGCTCGGGGCTCATGGCAGAACCGCCTCCTTCGGAACACCTGTGCGTGGCAGCTGGAAAGCCGCGTCCGGACGGGCCCGGGCCGCACCCGGGCGAACGTTACCACACGCCTGCCGTCCGACAACTCGCCCGGCCAGTTCGCCACGCTGGTGCCCGGGCCAACCGGATGGGCTTCAGCTACACTCTGGGCGGTCTTGAGGGCAGGCTGGCCACGGTCGCTCCGGCCTCTTCGCACCGGGTCTGTTGCCGCAGGATTCGGCAGCTCACGGCTAGGCGATGGCGGCGGGCACTTGAGAGCGAATCGATGGAGGTCATCATGCTGAAGGGTGGTCCTGCCGTGATCGCATCGCTCGCGCTCTGCGGTGCCGCTTTTGGGTCGGTGCGCGCGGCCGCCGAGTCGCCGCCGGGGTTCGTCTCGCTCTTCAACGGGCGCAATCTCAGCGGCTGGGACGTGCCCGCCGGCGACAACGGCCACTGGAAAGTGGTGGGCGGCGTGATCGACTACGACGCCGCGAGCGAGGCCACAGGCGACAAGAGCCTGTGGACCCAGAAGGAGTACGGGGACTTCGTGCTGCGCGTCGAGTGGCGCATCAAGGAGACGCCCTACGTGAATCCGAACGTCCCGATCATCCGCCACGACGGGACGCACAAGCGGGGCCCGGACGGCAAGGAGATCAAGCTCGCCGTGCCGGACTCGGACTCCGGCATCTACCTACGTGGCTCGAGCAAGTCCCAAGTCAACATCTGGTGCTGGCCGATAGGCTCGGGCGAGGTCTACGGCTACCGGATGGACGAGAAGATGCCGCCCTCGGTGCGGAGCGGGGTCACGCCCAGGGCCAACGCCGACCGCGACATCGGCGAGTGGAATGCCTTCGAGATCACGATGAAGGGGGACCGGCTGAGCGTCGTCCAGAACGGCATCGCGGTGCTCGACACGGCTCAGTTACCCGAGGTGCCGGCCAGGGGACCGATCGGCCTCCAGCACCACGGACAGAAGAAGGACGGCGTCTGGACCGGCCCGCCGTCGCTCGTCCAGTTCCGCAACATTCACATTCAGGAGTTGAAGTAGGCGTCCGGCCCTAGCGCTACGGACAAAGCTGGTCGACACGGTCGACCTGGGTCTTCAGCGTGTCGAGGATCTGCTGGCTCGCGGCAGCCCGGGCGTTCTTGCGGGCTTCGTCGATCTGCCGGTAGGCCTCCGGGACGAGCGGCTTGGCCGCCGCGCAGTCCGTAGCGTTGCGCACGACCTCGTTGGCGGCGGCCGAGGCCGCCTTCACGACGTCCTGGTCGTGAGCGAGGTTTTCCATCGACTTCTGCTTCTCCTCGCAGCCGACGCAAGACAATGACAGCGACAAAACGCCGATGGCCCTTCTCATGCTCCCTCCTGCTCCCGTGGCTCAGGAGGATACCCGCGGCGAGGGGCAGACGCGAGCCGATGAGGGGTGGGATGTGGCCCGGGCTTGAAGTAACATCCCGGCTTCCCCCGCTCAGGAGGCCTGCTTTGACCCCTCACTCACCCAAGCCCTGTTTCCGTACGTCCGCGCTCCGTCTTTCAGTCGCTCTCGCGGTCATGCTCGTGGCCGGCGTCCCGCTCACGGCGGCCGAGAAGCCGAAGCCGGCGCCGGCTCCTGCGCCACCGCCTCCCGAAGCGAAGCTGCTCGAGGGCTTGTCCTGGCGCTCGATCGGGCCCTATCGTGGCGGGCGCGTCACGGCCGTCACGGGAGTCGCCGGGCTGCCGCAGGTCTACTACATGGGCGCGACGGGCGGAGGCGTCTGGAAGACGACGAACGGCGGCACGAGCTGGTCTCCGCTGACCGACGGCCAGGTCAAGACGGGCTCGGTCGGCGCGCTGGCCGTGGCACCCTCCGACCCGAACGTCGTCTACGCCGGCATGGGCGAGAGCTGCATCCGCGGCAACGTATCGCACGGCGATGGCGTCTACCGCACGACCGACGGCGGCAAGACCTGGGCCCACGTGGGCCTCCGCGACACGATGCAGATCGGCCGCATCCGCGTCCACCCGCAGGACCCGGACCTGGTTTACGTCGCGGCGCTCGGCCACACGTTCGGAGCCAACGCCGAGCGCGGCGTCTTCCGCTCGAAGGACGGGGGCAAGAGCTGGTCCAAGGTGCTCTTCGTCGACGGCCAGACCGGCGCCGTCGACCTCGCGATGGACGCGGCCAACCCGCGCGTGCTCTATGCCGGCTTCTGGCAGGCGCAGCGGACGCCCTGGAGCCTCGACAGCGGCGGCGCGGGCAGCGCCCTCTACAAGACCACCGACGGCGGCGACACCTGGAAGAAGCTCGACGGCAAGGGCCTGCCGAAGGGCCCCTGGGGGCGCATCGGCGTGAGCGTCTCGCCCGCGCGACCGGAGCGCGTCTACGCGGTGATCGAGGCCGAGGAGGGCGGCGTCTTCCGCTCCGACGACGCGGGCGCCACCTGGCAGCGCACGAACGAGGACCGCAGGCTGCGCCAGCGCGCCTGGTACTACACCCACGTCTACGCCGATCCCAAGGAGCCCGACACCGTCTACGTGCTCAACGTCCAGTTCTTCCGCTCGAAGGACGGCGGGAAGACGTTCCAGTCGATCCGCGTGCCGCACGGCGACAACCACGACCTGTGGATCGCGCCCGAGGACCCGCGGCGGATGGTCGAAGGCAACGACGGCGGCGCCAACGTGAGCTTCGACGGCGGCGAGAGCTGGTCCGCGATCGACAACCAGCCGACGGCGCAGTTCTACCACGTGACCACGGACGACCAGTTCCCCTACCACGTCTACGGCGCGCAGCAGGACAACTCGACGGTCGCGATCGCGAGCCGCACGGACGGCTTCGGTATCGGCGTCCGCGACTGGCACGAGGTGGCCGGCTGCGAGAGCGGCTACATCGCCCCGAAGCCGGGCGACCCCGACGTCACGTACGCCGGCTGCTACGGCGGTTACCTCGGCCGGCTCGACCGCCGCACCGGACAGGTGCGGGCGATCAGCGTCTGGCCCGACAACCCGATGGGCTGGGGCGCCGAGGGCATGAAGTACCGGTTTCAGTGGACGTTCCCGATCGTGGCCTCGCGCCACGACAAGGACGTCGTCTACGCCGCGGGCAACGTGCTGTTCCGCACGACGAACGAGGGCTCGAGCTGGGAGGCGGTTTCGCCCGACCTGACGCGGAACGACAAGAGCAAGCTCGGGCCGTCCGGCGGGCCGATCACGAAAGACAACACCAGCGTCGAGTACTACGGGACGATCTTCGCGCTCGCCGAGTCGCCCCGGGACGCCCAGGTGCTCTGGGCTGGCTCGGACGACGGCCTCGTCCACGTGACCCGAGACGGCGGCAAGACCTGGACGAACGTCACGCCGAAGGGGATGCCCGAGTGGTCGCGAATCAGCCAGATCGACGCGTCGGCGCACGACGCGGGCACCGCCTGGCTCGCGTTGAACCGCTACCAGCTCGACGACTACCGGCCGTACGCATACGTCACGACCGACTTCGGCGCCAGCTGGCGCGCGATTGGCGCGGGCCTGCCGGCCGAAGCCTTCGTGCGCGTCGTGCGCGAGGATCCGGTGCGCCGAGGCCTCGTCTTCGCCGGCACCGAGACAGGCGTCCACGTGTCCTTCGACTCGGGCGCGTCGTGGCAGCCGCTGCAGCGCAACCTGCCCGCCGTGCCCGTCACCGACCTCGTCGTCAAGGATGCCGACGTGGTCGTTTCGACCCAGGGCCGCTCGTTCTGGATCCTCGACGACATCGCAGCGCTCCGACAGACGAAGCCGGAGCACGCCTCGGCCGAGGCGCATCTCTTCGCTCCCTCTCCCGCCTATCGCTTCGGCGGCCCCGAGGGGCGCGGTGCCGTCGGCAAGAACCCGCCCTACGGCGCGCGCATCCAGTACCTGCTGAAGGACGCGCCGAAGGAGGGCGAGGAGATCAAGCTCGAGATCCTCGATGCGAAGGGCGCTTTGGTCCGTTCGCTCTCTTCGAAAGAGGAGAAGAAGGACGAAGACCCGGGCGATCCCGAGCGCGAGGCGTTCTTCGGGCCCCCGGCCCCGAAGACGCTCCCGGCCAAGGCCGGCCTCAACAGCTTCACGTGGGACCTCCGCCACCCGGAAGCCTCGAAGTTCAAGGGCATGATCCTGTGGGCGGGCCAGACCGCGGGCCCGCGTGCCGCGCCGGGTCGCTATCAGGCGCGCCTCACGGCGGCGGGCCAGACGCAGAGCCAGCCGCTCGAAGTTCGAAAAGATCCGCGCCTCGCGACGCGCGACGCCGACTTCGTCAACCAGCAGGAGCTGCTGCTGAAGATCCGGGACAAGCTCAGCGCCTCCCACGACGCGATCACGCGCCTGCGTGGCGTGCGTGACCAGCTGAAGACGGCGAGCGAGCGAGCCAAGGGCGGCGAGGCCGAGAAGGCTGTGCAGGAAACCGCCGACGCGCTCGCAAAGAAGCTGACCGCGGTCGAGGAAGCGCTCTACCAGACGAAGAACCGCGCCAGCCAGGACCCGCTCAACTACCCGATCCGGCTCAACAACAAGCTCGCGTCGCTCGCCGGCACCGTGGCGAGCGCGGACGCGGCGCCGACGGCACAGTCGCACGCGGTCTACGACGAGCTCGCCGCGCGCATCGACGCCGAGCTCGCGACGCTCGACCGCGTCCTGGCCGAGGACGTCCCGGATTTCAACCGCCTGATTCGCGAGAAGGAGGTCCCGGCGGTCCGGGTCGCGAAGCCCTGAACTATCGTCCGCGCGGTCGGAGGGGTCATGCGCGAAGTGAACGTCGCTCTCATCGGCTACGCTTTCATGGGCCGCGCCCACAGCAACGCGTGGCGCCAGGTCAGCCGCTTCCTCTCGCCGAAGCTCACGCCCCGCCTCAAGGTGGTCTGCGGCCGCGACCGCGCGAACGTGAAGCGCGCGGCGCTCCAGCTCGGCTGGGACGAGTGGGCGACGGACTGGCGCGAGGTGATCGCGCGCCCGGACATCGACATCGTCGACGTCTCGACCCCCGGCGACAGCCACGCCGAGATCGCGATCGCGGCGGCGCAGGCAGGCAAGGCGATCCTGTGCGAGAAGCCTCTCGCCAACGACGTTCGCGAGGCGAGGGCGATGTGGAAGGCGGTGAAGAAGGCGGGCGTCCCCAACATGCTCTGCCACAACTACCGCCGAATCCCGGCCGTGATGCTGGCCCGGGAGCTGGTGGCCTCCGGCAAGCTCGGCCGCATCTTCCACTACCGCGGGACGTACCTGCAGGACTGGTGCATCGATCCTGCTCTGCCGCTCTACTGGCGCTTCCGCAAGGAGAAGTCGGGCTCGGGCGCGCTCGGCGACATCCTGTCGCACTCGCTCGACCTCGGCCGCTACGTGACCGGCAGCGAGGTCACGGAGCTGGCGGGCGCGCTCGCGACGTTCGTGAAGCAGCGCCCGCTGCCCGAGAACCCGCGCAAGCAGGGCCGGGTCACCGTGGACGACGCCGCGCTCACGCTGGTGCGCTTCGCGAACGGAGCGCTCGGATCGATCGAAGGCACACGCTTCGCCGCGGGCCGCAAGAACTACAACCGCTTCGAAGTCAACGGCTCTTTGGGCAGCGTCGCCTTCAACCTCGAGCGCCTGAACGAGCTCGCGTTCTACTCACGAGAAGACGATGGCAAGCAGCAGGGCTTCCGGCAGATCATGGTCACCGAGCCGAGCCACGCGTTCGGCGGCTCCTGGTGGCCGCCCGGCCACATCATCGGCTACGAGCACACCTTCACGCACACAGTCCACGATTTCCTGGACGCCGTCGCCGCCGGCAAGCGCGTCCGTCCGGACTTCGAGGATGGCGTGCGCAACCAGCTCGTGCTGGAGGCGATCGAGAAGGCGGCCCGCACCAAGCGCTGGGTACGCGTCGGCCAGCTTTAGGGCATCCGCCCTGGGGCCGCGGCGGTAGAATTGCAGGGTGGCGCGCGTGCCAGCTCCCCGCCGATCGTCGCAACCTGGCCCAACCGCCCCGACTGGGCTCCCTGCCGGGCTCGCGCGGCTTTTCTGGGATGACCCCGGGCAGACGCTACGTCTCGACCGCGACCGTGAGCTGGTCGTGTGCCGAGTCGCCGGCGAGGGCGGGCTACGCGACATGCGGCTGCTGCGGGCAAGCATCGGGGACGCGGCGATCCGGGACGCGATCGAACGGACGTCGGCACGAGGCATGAGCCCGCAGCGAATCCGCTTCTGGCAACTGCTGCTCCGGCTGCCGGCCCGCCGAGCCGACGCGTGGGTTCGTGCTGCGCGAGCGTCGACCTGGGCCGACCGGTCGAGTCCGGCTCCTTCCGCGAACGCTACGGCCGCTTCAGCTCTCGCACCCAGGCGTTGCGGAAGCGCACCGGGTGGCCGTGGTCCTGGAGGCTGATCGGCAGCGCCTCCGGGTGGGGGGAGTACGGAGTGCGCGCCCGGTTCGTGGTCGGCCCGATCAGCTCGCGCGCGTTGTGCACGAGGACGCCGTTCTGGAACACGGTGACACGAGCGCGCTTCGTGACGGCGCCCGCGGCGTCGAAGCGCGGCGCTTCATAGACGATGTCGTAGGCCTGCCACTCACTCGGAGGCCGCGAGGCGTTGACGAGCGGCGGGAACTGCCCGTAGAGCGATCCCGCTTGCCCGTCCGGGAAGGTCTTGTTCTCGTAGCTGTCGAGGACCTGGACCTCGTAGCGTCCGCCACCGAAGAAGACGCCGCTGTTGCCGCGCCCCTGGCCCTCCCCCTTCGGAGGCACGGGCGTCATCCACTCGATGTGGAGCTGCACGTCGCCGAAACCCTGCCGCGTCTCGATCCCGCCCATGCCCGCGACCACCTCGAAGTAGCCGTTCTCGACCTTCCAGGCTGCCGGCGAGCCGACTTTCTGGCTCTTCCAAGCCGAGAGGTCCTTTCCGTCGAAGAGCACGATCGCGTCTCCGGGTGGGCGGCCGGGCAGCGCCGGCGGCACCCCGGTGCCCGGCGTCACGACGGCGGGCTGTGGGCGGCTCAGGTCATGCTGCGGGATCCCCTCCGGGTCGGGCGGTGGCGTTTGCGCAAGGGCCGGACTCGCGACCAGAAGCAGAACGGCGGCGACTCTCATGCTCGGACCTCCAGGAGCTGGTGGTGTGTCGGCGACACGCGCGTTTATACCACCGCCGCAAAGGCGGGCGTCTGTTTCACGTTGCCGGAAGCGCCGGTTCGGGCGCGACCGCCACACCATGTCAGGGTGTGCCCTCAACTCGTTCCGGGACGAGTTTTCACAGCTTTTCCACAACCTGCTCGGGTTGCGATCGAGGCTGAGCAGAACCACGCCGACGCTCCAGGGGACGAATCGGAACGAACGGAAACGACCACGCAACAGAAGCGAAGCAACGCCACGTCCTCGGGAATGGACCTTCGGGGGGCTGAGCGCCCCGTACGCCCCTCAGAAAAGCAGTCGCACTGAGGCGCGGACGTCGCGCCCCGGCAACGGCGCCACGTCCTTCAAGAAGGACACGTGGTTGCGGCCTTCCGCGTCCGTCAGGTTGTTCCCCTGCACACGCACTTGCAGCACCGTGTGTCCCAGGAAGAATCGATAGCTGAGACTCGCGTTCACGAACGCGTAGCCGTCCGTCGGGAGCTCGAGCTCGGAGACACGCTCCTGAGCGGCCGAGCCGCGAACCTCGACCCGGCCGTCGAGGTGCGTGTCGCGGTAGTGCAGCGCCGTGCCGAAGCGGAAGGGCGGGATCCGTGGCAGCGGTGACTCGTCGCTGCCGCGCAAGCTGGCGCGGACGTAATCGGCCTGGAGCTCGAGGTCGAGGTGGCGCGGCTCGGCGTGCAGCAGCTCGATCGCCGTCCCGGCCTCGAACCCCCAGCAGCTGGCGTCGCCCTGCACGTAGCGCGCGACGGGAAGTCCGTCCTGCTCCTCGCCCGTCAAGCTCTCATAGATGTAGTCGTCGAAGCGGTTCAGGAATACGCTGAGCTGCCCGGTGAAGGGGCCCGCGCGCTGGCTGAGCGAGGCGTCCACGCCCAGGCTCTTCTCCTTGGCGAGGTCCGGGTCGCCGATCTCGAAGAGCCTGGTCGCGACGTGGGGGCCGTTCGAGTAGAGCTCCTCGGCGTTCGGCAGCTTCTGCGAGAGCGCGAGCGTCAGGCCGGCTCCGAACCCGGAGCCGCCGCGGTACACGAGGCCACAGGAGCCGCTCACGCCGTCGAAGCTGCGCTCGAGGCCAGCGTCGCCGAGCGCCTTGACGCTCTGGTGCTCGAAACGGGCGCCGAACTGGCCACGCCAGGCGCCCTGTCCGACCTCCTCGAATGCGAACAGCGCGACGCCGCGCGTCTCGCTCGGGGGTACGAAGGCCTCCTCGCCGACCGCCTCGAAGTT
>Ga0247727_10001410_pt1 | contig 57229 bp, 56 predicted proteins | sample WisWelCaveWW1625_FD_202498 | JGI IMG/M metagenome (GOLD analysis project Ga0247727, IMG submission 202498) | Biofilm microbial communities from Wishing Well Cave, Virginia, United States - WW16-25 | ecosystem: Environmental > Aquatic > Deep subsurface > Groundwater > Cave microbial mat | place... | reverse complement strand
GCAGCCCGACAAGCTGTCCCAGGCGTCGCCCGGAGCAAGAAAGATGCACCCCGGTAAATATGGAGAATCGACTCCATCGCGACAACGGTGAAGGGGGAGGCGGAAGTCCTCCCTCTTACCCGCTCACTATAAGGGTGGTCGTGCAATCCTAGCCATTCAGTTGAGAACCGTCTTTAATGTCCGACACCAAAGGCAAAATTTCTCCGCCTGATAATTGCATCGACTATGACGTTCACGGTCTCGTCGGCGTGCGTTTGCTCGAGGCCTCGCCGGGCGATGCGGCCGCGGTTGCCAAACAACTCGGCCCATTGCAAAAGCGTTTGGAGCGTCCGCCGGACCTCATCCTGCGTTTCGTCGAGCACATTCCCACGCCGGATTTGCGCTTGTTGGGATTGGACAAGTGCGGCTTCACGGCCGACGGTTTTTTCATTCTGCGCAGCAGCAAGAAGAGCGCGAAAGTCAAAATCGCGTTCGAGCAAATCGGCAGGCAGTGCCAAATCGTGTGCGAAAGCGGCTTGCGCTCCGTACCGCTGTTGATGGCGATCGTCAACCTCACGGCCATGCAAAAAGATTGCGTGCCGCTGCACGCTTCCGCATTTCTCTATAACGGCACCGGCATCGTCGTCACCGGCTGGGCCAAAGGCGGAAAAACCGAAGCGTTGCTCACGTTCGCCAAGCACGGCGCGCGTTACGTCGGCGATGAATGGATTCTATTGAGCGGCGACGGCAAGAAAATGTACGGCATTCCCGAAAACATTCGTTTGTGGGATTGGCACCTCAACAATCTTCCGCACCTGCGCCAACAGCTCAAACAAGAGACGCGGCTGTTGTTCAAGAGCATTCATACCCTGGACAAGCTGCAAACCAAGCTGCCGCTGAAATATTTGCAGGATGCCATGCCCGCGTTGAAGCGTCAGCTCAACGTCACCTTGAAGCCGCAAACGATCTTCGGCATGAAGTGCGGCCCTTTCGTCGCGTCGCCGGAAAAAATCTTTCTTTTGATGAGCCACGCGGAGCCGCGCACCGTCGTTACACCCACGGATCCGCACGGCATCGCGCGCCGCATGGTCGCTTCGAACCGCTTCGAGCTGCTGCCGTTCATGGAGCATTACCTCGCATTCACTTTCGCTTTTCCGGATTTGAAAAATGATTTCCTCGAAAACATTCACGAGCGCCAATATGAAATTTTAAGCCGCGCGCTCGCGGGCAAGGAAGCTTATACGGTTTCGCACCCTTATCCGTTTTCCTTCGACGAGCTGTTCGAGAAAATGCAGCCGTATTGTGAAAGGCCGAATGCGCGGCGTCAAAACGTGGAAGCGACTTATGCCGGATAGACTCGGACTCTTTTTGCAGATCAGCATCGCCGCCGCTTTGAGTTTTGTTTCGAATGGATTCGCGCAAGCGCTCGACACCCTCGTGGTGAATTATAAAGCCAGCACCACGGAGGTGGTCGACGACGCCGACGATCCCGCGCTGTGGATTCATCCGACCATGCCGGAATCCAGTTTGGTGATCGGCACGGATAAAGGCACGATCACCAACGGCGGGCTTTACGTGTGGAATATGGACGGCACGCTGCGCCAGTTTTTGGCGATCAACCATCCCAACAACGTGGACGTGCGCTACGGCTTGCGTGTGGCCGGAAAGAACATTGACATCGCTGCGGTCTCGATGCGCACGCAGGCGCGCATTCGCGTCTTCAAAGTCGATTCGTTGCAACGCAAGCTTACAGAGATCACGGCGAATCAACCGATTTTCGTGCCCGATCAACCATACGGGCTGACGTTGTATCGCCGGCCGCGCGACGGCGCGCTCTATGCCTTCGTCAGCAGCAAGCACCCGGACTATGCGAAGAAGATCCAGCAAGTGCGGCTTTGGGGAGAGAACGACGGCAAAGTTCACGGCAAAATCGTGCGCGAATTGGGCGAGCACGAAGGCATCGTCGAAGGCATGGTGGTCGACGATGAATTGGGATATCTGTATTGCGCGGAAGGCAACGTCGGCATTCATAAATATTATGCGAACCCGGCGAAGCCCATGGACCGCATCGCGCTCTTTGCCGCCGAATCGACGTTCACGGGCGATCGCAAAGGTTTGGCGCTTTATACTTGCCCGGACAGCACCGGCTATCTGCTCGTGGCCAGCCCGGATGACCGCACGATCAAAGTTTATCCGCGTCAAGGCGCGCCCGGCGCGCCGCATCAGCACGTGATGTCCGCGGTGATTCGGAACATCTCAAAAAAATACGGCGTGGGCTTGGAAGTTTCGCCCCGCGCCACTTCGAGCAAATTTCCGCGCGGCGTGATGATTTGGCATGATGAGAAAGACCGCAAGTTCCGTTTGTATGCTTGGGAAAACGTCGCGCAAAACCTTCTCTCCGTGTGCTCGGAGGGCCCGAATACGGTGGTTGCGAATGATTTCGCGCCCGCGCCAGTTACGCATTTCAAGCTCGCGCAAAATCATCCCAATCCCTTTTCACGCGCGCGCGAATCGGAAACGGAAATTCGTTTTCAGCTCGCACGCTCCGGTTGGGTGGAGCTGCGTGTTTACAATTTGCTCGGACAGCCCGTGCGCACGCTGCTGCAACGCGCGCTGACTGCCGGCGAGCACAAAGTTTTTTGGGATGGAAGCGACGAGCGTGGCGAGGCCGTGAGCAACGGCATTTATTTCTATCAATTGCGGCAAGACGGTTTCTCGCAAATGCGTAAGCTGACGCTGTTGCGATGACCGTGTAACGTGTAAGGTGTAAAGTGTAATGCCTAACACGTTACACTTTACACCTTACACGAGACGCCGGCAACATATAAAATTTGAACGATCGAAATAGATGACGACGCCTTTGCGAGTTTTATACATCACGACCGAGATCCCGTTTCCGCTGACCAGCGGTTTTTTGCGTCACTATCATTTCATCCGCGCGCTGGGCCGGAAACACAAACTCACGTATCTCTCGCTCACCAAGAAAACCGGGCTTTCCGAAGAAGCGCGCGCGGCTTTGTTGCCGTTGGTTGAAAGCCTCGCCGTTTTTGGAGTGCCCCAAGCGAGTGAGCCGTGGTTGATCAAAAATGTACGGCGCCTTCCGCTCGTCGGCAGAAAGTTTCAAGGCACGCTGCGCATCCGTTGGGCCGCGATTGAATTGAAGCGCGCAGTGCGCAAGCTCGTGCAGCAAGAGCGCTTCGATCTCATCATGTTCAGCGGCAAAAATACTTTTCCGGCGATTGCCGGCGTGCGCGAGGTTCCCATCGTCGTGGATTGTTGCGATGCCACTTCGGGCCGCGTTGCCGGAGAAATCGCGCACGCGAAGCTCACGCGCAAGCTCTGGCTGCTCATGCGTTACGTCGAAGTCAAACGCATCGAGCAACGCCTCGTGCGCAAAACGCCGTACCTCGCTTTTGCTTCGCACCGCGATCGCAAAGTCATGATGGGCGAAATCGAAGCCGGCGAAATCTTGCCGCAAGCCGTGGACGCGGAATATTGGCGGCGGAGCTCGCCGGTGCGCAAAGAAAATTCGCTCATCTTCACGGGTGTGATGAGTTATTCGCCCAATCACGACGCGGCCATGTTTTTGATTGAAAAAATTCTGCCGCGCGTGCTCAAGGTTTTTCCCGATCTCGAGTTGGTGATTGCCGGCCGCGATCCCTTTCCTGCGCTAAAAAACGCGGCGCAAAACGATCCGCGTATCAAGATCACCGGCTTCGTTGATGATTTACGGCCTTATTTAGAGCAAGCTTCACTATATGTCGCGCCGATTCGTTACGCTTCCGGCGTGCAGAATAAAATTCTCGAAGCCATGGCCATGGAAGTTCCGGTGCTCACCACCCCGGTGGTCGCGGAGGGTCTGCGCATGAATGGCGGCGCCGAATTGCCTTTGCACATTGCCGAAGGCGAACAACAGTTCGCGGACATTGTCATCAAACTTTTGCAGAATAAAGAAGAGCGCATGCGCCTTGCCAATGCCGGCCGCCCGTTTGTAGAAAATAATTTCGTCTGGGCGCGCAACGTAGAGAAGTTGGAGAAGCTTTGGTTTAAAGCGGCGCAGCGGTTATCTAATGCCCCCCTTGAGGAGGGCCAGGGGGGTGTCGCTCAGATACATGAGCAAAGTAGTCGCTCTCAAAAACACACCCCAAGGGGGAATTGTGTGAGTGCTCTCGTAACTTGAATTTAAAGCAACCAGCGTCGAGCAACCAGCGTCGAGCATCGAGCATCAAGCATCAAGCAACCAGCATGTTCTCAGTCGCAGTTATCGGTCCGGATGGCGCGGGTAAAACTACTGTCGCGCGCCGGCTCGAACAATCTTCAACGCTGCCCATCAAATATCTTTACATGGGCATCAACATCGAATCGAGCAACGTGGCGTTGCCCACTTCGCGCTTTATCGAATGGCTCAAGCGCAAGCGCCGCAAAAATTCCGGAGCGCCTCAGCCGGTGAGCACGTCGTTGCACCATCGCTCGAACGGCAAGCGCAAATCTGCGAACCCGGTTTGGGCCGCGATTCGTCTGCTCAATCGTTTGGCTGAAGAGTGGTATCGCCAATACCTCTCGTGGAAAATTCGCCGCGCCGGGCAAATCGTGGTTTATGATCGCCACTTCAAATTCGATTTCGAGCAAGGTTCTTCTAAAGACGAAAAATTGCGCTTCACGGATAAAGTGCATCGTTGGTGCCTGGCGAAGTTTTATCCGCAGCCGGACGTCGTCATCTATCTCGATGCGCCCGCGGAAGTTTTGTTCGCCCGCAAAGGCGAGGCTACGGTCGAGTATCTCGAAGCGCGCCGCCAGGCTTTTTTACACCAGGGTCGAGCGACGAAGAATTTCATTCGTGTGGATGCCACCAAAACCGCGGAGGAAGTTTATTGCGAAGTCGTCGATCATCTCGCGCAGTTTTATCACGGCAAACGCGGGAATGGGCGAGGGTGAACTCGTCATACGCGCCGGGTTGAACAATGCCTAACATTGCAATGTGAGTTCAGGGTTTCCTCGGCCCTGTCATTCAGAAGGGACCTTTTTACGCGCTGGGCACAATGCTCATTTGAGGGTTGCTTCCAGTGCTTAAAAGATTCTTACAAATGACAGTCGCGAGGTTGCACTTCAATCAATAATGAGCATAACTCTCGCGGCGATAATTCAAGCCACGGAAAAGCCTCCGTGGCTTTTCCATACTAAAGATGAACGTGACCTGCACGACAACATCACAAGTTGAACACGACGTCCTTGCGCAATCCGCGCCGGAAGAAAAATCGCTCTATGCCTCGCTCGCTTCGCTCTTCACCGCGTTCGCGCAAGCGGAAATCCGCTATGCTTTGCTGCGCGGTTACGACGAGCTAAAAACGGCGCATGGACATCTCGAAGTCGACCTGCTCGTTGCGCCGCATGATTTGGCGCGCCTTGCGGAAATACTCGCGCGGAGAAATTTCGCCGCGCTGCCTTCATGGGGGCATGCGCCGCACCATTTTTTTCTCGGGTTTGATGAACAAAGCGGAAGCTGGCTCAAGCTCGACGTCGTGAGGGAATTATATTATGGCGCTCCGGCGCGCAGCCTGCGGGTGGACTTGGCAGAAGAGTGTTTGCAACAGCGCCAACGCTGCGCGCCAACGTACGTGCTCACGCCCGAACATGAATTTCTCACGCTCTTCCTGCACTGTTTGCTCGACAAGAAAAACTTCCGCGCGGCGCGCCGCGCGCGTCTGCTCGAATTGCGCACCATGCTGCAACACGAAAGCAGCGCGGGCCGGCATGGCCAAAAGCTCTTTGAAAAATTTTTAACGCCCGCCCTCTCTTGGAACGCGCTGGAACAAACGCTCGCGAAAGAGGATTGGCTGGCTCTGCTCAAATCGAGCCACGCGATCACAAAACGCTTGCAGCAAGGCCAACACATGTCCGCGCTGCGGCGCAAAATGAGCTGCTTTGCGCTTCGCAAACTGCGGCCATTGCTGTTCGCATTGCGGCGTCGCGGCCTTTTCGTCGCGCTGCTCGCTCCCGATGGCGCAGGCAAATCAACATTGGCGCAAGCCTTGAAATGTGACTTTGGTTTGAATGCGCAACTCATCTATATGGGCACGAACCTCGCGGCCAGCACAGTGGGTTTGCCGACGACGAAATGGCTGCACCGCACGCTGAAAAAATCGCGCGCGCCGAAACCCTTGCGGCTCTTGCTCAAGCCCGTCAATTATTGCAATCGCACTTTGGAATTGTGGTATCGCATCGCCTTTGCGCGTTGGCAGGTGTCGCGCGGCAAATTCGTCGTGTTCGACCGGTACGTTTACGATTCGTGGATTGCCAAGCCCGCGACGACTTGGGCGAAACGTTTGCGCCGGAAATTTTTGGAAGCCGGATGGCCCACGCCCGATTTGGTGATTCTACTCGACGCCCCTGGAGAGTTATTGTTCCGCCGCAAAGGGGAGCATTCTCCGGAATGGCTGGAGCAGCAACGCCAAGCTTATCTCGCGTTGCAAAAGCAGTTGCCGCAAATGCGCGTGCTTGATGCGACACAAAACGCGGAGGAGGCGCGCCGCGAGGCGATTGCGTTGATTTGGAAGAAGTATTTATCCTGCTATTCGGGGAAGTCGGACTTGCGCTAATGAGTCTTGATTGGCATTAAACCTCGTTAGCGCAAGTCCGACTTCGCTCGGTCCGATTTGAAAGCATAAAATGGATTCCGTCATCTCCGAAAATCTAAAACTCAACCCGCCCAAGCCCAAAGACCCGACGCGCAAGCAATTGCGCGGATCGAGCCTTTTGCTCGGCGGCAGAATACTTTCGGTCGGCATCAACTTCGCCGCGCAGGTGTTGCTCGTGCGCTATCTCTCCACTTCGGATTTCGGCGCGTGGGCCTATGCGTTGTCGGTCGTCGCCTTCTGCCAGGGGTTTGCCGTGCTCGGCCTGGATCGCGCCATCACGCGCTTCATTCCGATCTATCACGAGAAAGAAGAATACGGCAAGCTCTTCGGTTCGATCCTGCTCGTGTTCGGCTCGATCTTGTTCACGAGCCTGCTCATCATCGGCGCGTTTTTCGCCGCGCCGGAGGTCATTGCGAAGCTCATGGCCGACGGCACGGAGAAATCTTTTGCGCTGCTCTATATTCTCGTGTTTCTCATGCCGGTCGAAGCGCTCGACGGGTTGATGCTCGGACTGTTCGCGAGCTTTGCCAATCCCAAAGCCATCTTCTTCCGCAAGCACGTGCTGGGGCCGCTGCTCAAATTCACGGTCGTGCTCCTGTTGATTCTGCTCAAGAGCGGCGCGGAGTTCCTCGCGTACGGTTATTTGGCTTCGAGCTTGTTGGGCGTGCTCATTTATGTGTGGCTCTTCGTGCGTCTGCTCTATCGCGACGGTTTGATGGCCAAACTGCGCGAAGGCCAACTCGATGTTCCGTTTCGCGAAATTTTCGCTTTCACGATTCCGATGATGACCTCGGACTTGGTGTCGATCGTGATGCACTCCGCGGACGCGCTGCTGCTCGGCTATTTTCATGGGCCGACGGAGGTCGCGTTTTATCGCGTCGTGTTGCCCGCGGCGAAATTGAACAGTATCGTGATGAACAGCTTCTCCATGCTCTTCACGCCCACGGCCGCGCGCCTTTTTGCGAAGCAGGACTACTCGGGCATCAACGAGCTGTACTGGCGCACCGCGGTGTGGATCGCCGTGCTCTCGTTCCCGGTGTTCGTGCTCACGTTCTCGATTGCCGAGCCGCTCACGGTATTTTTGTACGGCGAACGTTACGCGCGCTCCGGCTTGATTCTCGCGTTGATCTCGCTGGGCTATTATTTCAGCGCCGCGCTCGGCTTCAATGGCTTGACGCTCAAAGTCATCGGCAAGCTGCGTTACATCGTGAACGTCAACATCGCGGCCGCGGTTGCGAGCATCTTGCTCAACCTGATTTTGATTCCCAAGTTCGGCGCGTTGGGCGCGGGGCTCGGCACGGCGTGTACGATGATTCTTCACAACATTTTCAAACAAACCGGCCTGCGTTACGCTTCCGGCATGCGCCTGTTCGATAAAAAATACCTCTCGTTCTATGCGCTCATTGCCGGCAGCTCGTTCGGCTTGTTCGCCGCGCAGGCGATTTTCAACGTTCCTCTTTACATGTCGGTGGCGTTGTGCCTGATCGTTTCTTTGTTCGTGCTGTGGGTGAGCAAAGCGAAGCTGAACGTCAAAGAGAATTTTCCGGAGCTCTTGAAGGTGCCGCTGGTGGGGAAATTTTTGCGATGATGCTCGAAACCACGCTGAAAACCGAATTCGTTCCCGGCACCAATCTCACCGGCGGGCTGGCCAGCGCCTCGTGGCGTTTCTTGCTGCCCGGCTTGCAGCTCGAGAACGTTTTGTGCGTGGCCGTGCCTGCGATCGCGACGCTCAACGTGCTTTCGCAACATTGCAAGAATCTCACGGTGATTTCGACGGACGCGCGCGAGCTCGAAATTGCGCGGCAAAAAATCGCGCGCCAAGGCGACTCGCAATTACGCATGATTCACGCGCATGACTTCAAGCGCCTGCCGCTCGAAGATCGCAGCCTCGATCTGATTCTGCTCGCGGGCGAGAACGGCCTGGCATTGGTGCAAAACAGCCCGACGTTGCACGAGGAGTTCGACCGGTTGCTCACAAACGAGGGCACGGTTTATTTCGAGATCACCACGCTGCGGCAGCGCTTGCGGGTACGCCGCGTTTTGCGGCGTTTGTGCGATGACGGCTTCAAACGCACGCGCGTGTTTTGGCTCACACCATTGCGCGGCGAGTTGCGCACCGCATTTCCGCTCGGCGATGAGCAAATGACGCGCTATCTGCTCTCGCACGTGCTGTTCGGCCAATCGTTCAAGAAGCGCGCGGCGAGCCGGCTCGGAACCATGCTCAGCCAAAGCGGATGGTTCACGAAACTCATGCCTCGGCGCGCGGTGATGTTGCAACGCTCGCAACAGCAAGAGCAAGTGAGTCATGCGCCGCAATATCTCGTGGATTTGGCGAAGCCCGCCGGACTCGATCTGCGCCAATATCGCTTTGGCCTGTCGGCGCGCGGCAAATACAATTCGAATAAAACGATTTTCTACGCGTTCGAAAAAACCAGCGCGCGCGCGGACCTCGTGGTGAAGATGACGCGCGCGCCGCAATTCAACGCGCGCTTGGAAAACGAATATCGTGTGCTCGCGCTGTTGGAGCAACACGGCTACGTCGAGCGCGAGACGTTTCCGCGCCCGCTGTTCTTCGGCCATCATGCGGGCTTGGTCGTGGTGGGACAAAAAGCCGTGTACGGCGAGCCGTTTCGCAGCCGCACGCAAGGCATGGCGCAATGCCCGCTCGCCGGCCAAACGCTCGCATGGATGACGAAGCTTGCCGCAAGCTCGGCGCAAAAATCTTCGGCAGCAGAAGTCGGTACGGTGTTGGAGAAACTGCTACAGCGTTTCATGGCGATCTACCCCTTCGCAAAAAGTGAGAGCGCGTTTTTATCAAACCAAATTCAAACGCTCTCGCGCAGCGCGCAAGCTTTCCCGCTCGTATTTCAACATGGCGATCCCGGCACTTGGAACATGCTGGTCTCGCCCGAAGGCAAGCTCATTGTGATTGATTGGGAAGCCGGCGAGCCGCAAGGCATGCCGCTGTGGGATTTGTTTTATTTCATGCGCTCGTTTGGCAATTGGTGCGCGCGCTGCTCAGGTGTGCGCGATGCGCTCAAAGCCTTCACGAATAATTTCATAGCGCCATCGGAAGTCGGCGCGTTGCTCATCGAAACCGTGGAAGATTATTGCGGCCGCGTCGGCTTGGATCGCCGCCTCACCGGCCCGTTGTTTTATACGTGCTTGATGCATCGCGCCATGAAAGAATCGACGCGTTTGACCCGCAATGAATTGGAGGCCGGGCATTATTTCAACTTGCTCAAGCTCGTCATCGCCGAACATGAGTCGCCGGCGTTGCAGGCGCTGTTGGGGTGAGGGCACATTGACGATGGCGCATTCTATCGAACACCCTCACAATGTCATTCAGGAGGAATCTTTTTGCTCGCTGGGCACACTTTCCCTTTTTGAAGTTTTATCCAGCCCTGAAAAAGTTTCCTCCTGAATGACAGATCTAGGAGGCCGTTATGCAATTTCCTCAAAACCAAAGCAAAAAAATTCTCTTCGCCGTGAGCATGCTCGTGCTCGTCGCGGTTACGGTGTTTGCGGCGTGGCAGGAGCAAATCATTCTCGTCATCGGTGGAGTGGCCGCGCTGCTCGGCGGCGTTTATCTTTACAAAAGACCCGAGCTGGCGACGCTGGTTTTCGTCGGCGTGTTTTACAGCAACGCTGCGGTGATCGCTTATCAATTTCATGGCGTGCCGCAAATCGTCGCTGCGGCTTTGCCGCTCTTGCTCGGCTTGCCGATCGTGTATTACGTGTTCGGGCAACGCGCAGGTTTCGTGTTCGACCGCGTGATGCTGCTCATGTTCATTTACTTCCTCAGCCTGGTTTTGGCCACGCTCGCCGCGCGCGACGTTTTCATCGGCTTGAACGAGATCGGCAATTATTTCGCCGAAGGCATCGTGCTCTATTTTTTGGTGGTGAATGTCATTCGCAGCCTCGCCATAATGCACCGCGTTTTCTGGGCGCTGCTGCTGGTGTGCAGCTTCCTCGGCCTCGTGACGATTTATCAGGAGCTCACTAACACCTACGACAATGAGTATTGGGGCTTTTCGCAGCGCAAGAAAGACATCGATTTCGATGATATCGATTTCGAAGAATACTCCGGCGCCAAACGCGCGGAGGGCCCGGTGGGCGAGCAAAACCGTTATGCGCAAATGATGGTTGTCATCCTGCCGCTCGCGCTGTATCTGTTCATGGTCGAGCGCACGCCCCGGCGCAAATTGCTCGCGCTCGCCGGCGCGGCCTTCACGTTTTCCGGCGTTTTGCTCACGTTTTCGCGCGGAACCTTTTTGGCCTTGGGCCTGGTCTTCTTTCTGATCATGTGCCTCGGCTACATTCGGCCGCGCCACGCTTTAGCCGGAGGCTTGGCATTGGCCGCGATCATCGCCATCGCCTTGCCAGATTACGTTGATCGCGTCACGGGCTTGTTGGACGTCGCCAAGCTGCAAACTTCTAGCAGCGATACCCGCTCGCTCGACGGCTCGTTGCGCGGCCGCTTTGCGCAAAATCTCGCTGCGCTGCACGTTTTCGCGGATTATCCGCTCGTCGGCGTCGGGCCCGCACACTTCTCGAAATTTTACGTGTTGCCTTACGGCAACGCCATCGGCACGAAGTATCTGCGCGGCGCGCGCCGGGCGCACAACATGTACCTTGAACAAGCCGCCAACACCGGCATGATCGGCTTCTTCGCGTTCATGGCCATCGTGCTCTACATTTTGTGGCGGCTGTGGCGCGCGCGGCAGCATTTTCGCCTGCAACATCCGGCGTTTGCGAACTTGGCGACCGCGTTTTGGTTGAGCATCATTTGTTATTTGACGACAGCCGTGTTTCTGCACTTGTCATATCAGCGTTATTATTGGTTCCTGTTGGCCATGGCAGGCGCGGCATTGCAAATTCTTTCCAAAGCGGCTTCGCAGGATGCGGAGAGAACGCTCTCTTCTTCTGCGAAGGCTCCTGCAACGGCTCCCGCGCAAAACGCTGAAAGCCTGATATAAAGAAATCGCAGCCATGCTAGAAGATCGCGCGCGCGCGCTGCAAGAGCATTTGCAAACACGCGCGCAGCAATACTACCCGGAATTTGAATCGGCCGAGGTGACGATCCAGCTCACGAACACGGCAGCGCACAAGTTCTCGACGCTCTATCACTATACTTTGCGCGCCGAAGGCCGGCAACGCCGAGTCGTGGTGAAAACGCCGCCGCTCGCAAACGCGCCCGCGCCGCTTTCCGCGGCCACCGCGCCTGCAATCAAATTCCGCCGCGAATACGAGGCGCTCGCGCACATTCACGATTACTTCAAGGCCGCGCAAGACCCGCGCTTTGCCGCGATCCGTCCGCTCGACTTCATTGCCGCGCAGTTGGGCATCGTCATGGAAGAAGCGCAAGAGCCGAGCTTGCGTTGGTTGTTTGCAAAGGCGAGCCGCTTGCAGCCATGGGCCAACCCCGGCAATTTGTATGAGTGCTTTCGCAACGCCGGCAGTTGGCTGCGCGCTTTTCATGCGTTGCCGCGGCGCGAGCTTGCGACTGAGCGCGACACGAGCGCGCAAGACTATTTTCTCGCGCTGGAAAAATTCACGGCGTTTCTCGCGGAGGCCATGCGCGAGCGGGAATTTTTCGAGACCCTGGCCCAGACCGCGAACCGCAGTGCGCGCGACATCTTGCCGGAGCGTTTGCCTCTGGGCGTCACGCACGGCGATTACGCGCTGCGCAATCTGCTCGTCGGGCCGAATCATCGCATCATGGCGCTCGATACGCAGGCGAAATGGCTCATGCCGATCTATGAAGACCTCGCCTACTTTCTCGTGGGCTTGATCACCACCTGGCCGCAGGTTTTCAGTCAGGGCCTCGCATTCGGCAGCGAAGCGCTGCAGCGTTTCGAGCGGGAATTTTTAACGGGCTATTTCGAGAGCGCGCCGATTCCATGGGAGGCTATTCGGCTCTTCAAAATCAAAATCCTGCTGCTCAAATGGTCCACGAACCTGCACCGCATGCAGCAACCCGATTCCGGCTTGCAATCGCGCGTCGCCAAAGTGCAGCGGAAGCTCTTGCAGCGTTTCTATCGTAAGCGCTTGGAAGAGTTGCTCAACCCCAAGCCGCGAGGGGGAATGCTCAAATGAATTGCTTTGGTATTAAACTCAAAGGTGAATCACGAAACAATTCCCTCATCGAGGGGGGCCAGGGGGGTGTTGTGGCTTCAAGCCGCGGCGGCGTGAATCGGATTTTGCATTCACGCGTGCAAGCTTTTAGTTCTGTGCATGATTTGAGCAACACCCCCATAAGCCGGGCAAGCCGGAATCCAAAGAGCAAAAGCGCACGCAAAGACCCCGCAGCGGCGGGGCAAAGAACCCGCAAAGAGGTTTTCTTTGCGAGCCTTTGCGGTTTTGTCCCGCTCCTGCGGGATGAGAGTCTGTGCTCTTTTTGCAATGATTCACCTTTCGAGCGAGAGGCATGAAAGCACTTCCTCGCACTGATAGCACTTTGCAGCTCTCGCGCCGTTTGGATTGGCGTTTTCTTTTGCCAGAGCCGCATTTGCGCCGCGTCGCGTACGTCGGCCCTTCGCAAAGCTCGTTGGCAAACGCGCTCGAACAATTCAGCGAAAAGCTGAAAATTTTTACGGTCGTAGAAAACGCGAACCCGCGCCTCTATGAAGCGGCATTCGATCTTGTGGTGATGGCCGAGCCGGCATTGGCGCAGCTCGAGAACGTGCAACAATGGCTTGCGCCGCGCGGTTATCTTTACGCCGAAGCGCAACACGCGTGGGATTGGCGCAACGAGCGCCGCTTGCCCGCGAGGGCGCGCAGCCTTCCGACCATTGAAGAGTGGTGCGACCGGCTCGCGCGCTTGGGCTTTGTTGAAATCAAAGGCTATTGGCATCGCCCTAGTTTCGAGCACGCCGTGCAAATCATTCCGCTGCGCGACGCGAGCGCGAGGGATTTCGTGTTCTCGCGCCGCGCGGAAGATTTTATGAGCCAGCTCAAATTCGCCACCGGTAGAACGTTGATGAACAAAAACTGGCTCGCGCGTTTGCTGCAATGCGTCAGCATCACGGCGTGCAAAGCTTGAAATCGATCACATCGTTCAACCACAGCCTGGCCGTGGTTTGATTTATGACATTGCATAAAATCAGAGCGGCGAGTAGAAGAATCAGACCTCGGCCAAGCCGAGGTTGGAACGCTTTTCTAACAGACACGAAATTGAACACGGTTCTGACTTACCTCACACAAAACTGGCAACGTTTGGAGTTGGGGCAAGCGGCCGATCCCGCACGGCTTTCTTGCGTATTGGCAACGCCGCGCTTTCGCGCTTCCAGCCACGTGATCTTTTTTGTGTTGAGCGCCGGGCAGACTGCTCCGCTTTTGGTTGCGAAGGTTCCGCGCTTGCCCGGCGATCACAAGCGCTTGGATTTGGAAGCGCGCAACCTGCGCGCTGCCGGTGACGCACGCCCCGGCGGCTTTGCTTCCATTCCGCGCGTGATCGCTTATGAAGAATATCACAATCACAAGCTGCTCATTGAAACCGCGCTGCACGGGCAGCCGATGAAGCCCGGCCTCGTGCGGCGCCAATCCAAACTATGCGTCGAAGCCGGCTTGACGTGGCTGTTGGATTTTCATGCCACCACCGCGCACGCCAATCATGATTCGCCCGATTGGTTCGCCGCGCTCGTCGAGCAGCCGCTGCGGGATTTTCAACGCACGTTGCCGCCGTTGGCCGAAGAGCTGGGCTTGTTTGAAGACGTGCTGGCGTTGGCGGAAACGTTGCGCGGTCATGAAATGCCTTTGGTGCTCTCGCATGAAGACCTCAGTCACCCCAACATTTTGGTTTCCGCGGAATGGCAGGCGCAAGTGGTGGATTGGGAATTGGCGGAGCCGAACGGCTTGCCCGGCCTCGATCTCTTTTTCTTTTTAACCTATATCGCCTTTGCCCGGCGCGGCGCGCGCAAGAACGCGGAATACCTCGCCGCGTTTCAAGAAGCTTTCTTCGGCCCACACGCGTGGACGCAGAGTTATCTCGCGCGTTATGCGGAAACGCTCAACCTGCCCGCGCCGGCCCTTGCGCCGCTCTTCGTGCTCTGTTGGACGCGTTATATCATCGGGCTCGTCACGCGCTTGCAAGATCAACACGAGGCGCACGCGACGCTCAATCACGACACTTTGAAATGGCTGCGCAACAATCGCTATTACGCGCTCTGGCGCTACGCGCTGACGCATCACGGCGAGCTCGTCAAGCTTTCTGAATTTTGAATGGCAAAAAACTTCGCGCCGGAACTATACCTAAGAACCTATGCTTCGCACTCTAACCTATCATCGCATCGCTCGCCTGCAAGACACGGCCATGCTCAATCCGCGCATGATCAGCGCGACGCCGGAGATCTTCGCGGAACAGATGCGCCTCCTCGCCCGGAAATATAACGTCGTGGCGATGGAAGAAGCGCTGCACGCTTTCACGCAGCGCACAAAACTGCCGCCGCGCGCGGTGTTGATCACCTTCGACGACGCCTATTATGATTTCGGCGAAATCGCCTGGCCGATTTTGCGGCGCGAGAAATTGCCGGTCACGCTCTTCGTGCCCACCGGCTTTCCCGATCATCCCGAGCGGTCGTTTTGGTGGGATCGCCTCCATCGCGCGTTTTGCCAGTCCGCACAAAAGCGCATCGAGGTTGCCGAGGTCGGAACCTTGGAGCTGCACACGCCGCAAGCTTTGCGCGAGAGCTTGAAGCGGACGCAAAATTACGTGAAGACCTTGCCGCACAGCGCGGCCATGAAATTCGTGGACGAAGTTTATATGCGCTTGGACGGACAAAACGCGGCGCAAAAAAGTGTGTTGAGCTGGGATGAATTGCGGCAGCTCGCTAGCGAAGGCGTCACGCTGGGCGCGCACACGGTCACGCACCCAATCATGACGAAGCTCTCGCCCGAGGGCGTGCGCTATGAAATCAAACGCGCGCAGGAAGATTTGCAGCACGAAATCGGCAAAACCCTGCCGATCTTTTGTTATCCCAGCGGCGGACACGATGACGCGGTCGTCGCGCTGCTGCGCGAAGAGGGGTTTCAAATGGCCTTCACGACGCTGGACGGCCAGAATGATTTGCGCCGGGCAGATCCATTGCGGTTGCGCCGCACCAATATCACGCGCCGCACCACACCCATGCTCATGCGCATTCGCCTCATGAAATGGGCGACCTATGTGGATGCTTGGCGGCACCGCTAGTGCTGCAACGTCAAGTCGAGCGTGCCCAGTTTTCCTCATTCTCATTCTGGAAGAACCTTCCCTCGCGCTGGGCACGCCTCTCAAAACAGCCTGTACCTCGAGCACTAGGGAAGGTTCTTACAGAATGACAGCTTTGAGTTTTAGGGCGAATTTCAGCACTCAGCATAAACGACAACCATGAAACGCGGATCAAGAAATTTGAAAAGACCAAACGACACTCATTATAAGAGCGGCATGCGCGGGCGAAATAATCTTCCTTTGAAACTCGCTTATATCATGTCGCGCTTCCCCAAAATCTCCGAGACCTTCATTCTCTTCGAGATTTTGGAAATGGAAAAGCTCGGCATTCCGGTGGAAGTTTATCCCTTGCTGCGCGAGCGCCAACCGGTGGCGCACCCCGAGGCCGAGAAGATGACCGAGCGCGCCCATTTTTATCCCTTCATGTCGTGGCCGATTCTGCGCGCGCACTTTTATTTCATGCTGACGAAGCCCGGCACTTATTTTCGCACACTGCTCGAAGTTTTGTTCCGCACCGCGCGCCATCCGAATTTTTTCATTGGCGCGCTGGCTTATTGGCCCAAGTCCGCGGCCTTCGCTTACAACATGCACCGGCAAGGCGTCAGCCACATTCACGCGCACTTTTGCAATCATCCAACCTTGGCCGCGTTCATCATTCATCGCCTCACCGGCATTCCTTACAGTTTCATGGCGCACGGCTCGGACTTGCACAAGAACCGCACGATGCTCGGCAAAAAAGTCGCGGCCTCGGCTTTTGCTTTGACGGTCTCGAATTTTAATTTGGAGGTCATGCGCGGCGCATGTGATGAGAAGACCCGCAAGAAAACGCAGATCCTGCATTGCGGCATCGACCCCGAAGTCTTCACCCCGAAAACCAAAATTGAAAACGGCGGGCCGTTGCGGATCATCTGTGTCGCCTCGTTTGAAGAAGTGAAAGGCCACAAACATCTCGTCGAAGCCTGCCGCAAGCTGCGCGAGCGTGGCGTCGATTTCATTTGTGACTTGATCGGCGACGGCCCGCGCCGCACCGAGATCACGCAGCAGATCAAAGCGGCGCAGCTCGAAAACAAAATCATCGTGCATGGCAGCTTGAAGCGCAACGACGTTGTGCGCATGTTGAACGCTGCGGACGTCAAAGTTTTGGCTAGCGTTCCAACTGCGGAGGGCAAACGCGAAGGCGTGCCCGTCGTGTTGATGGAAGCCATGGCCTGCGGCCTGCCCGTGATTTCGAGCCAATTGTCCGGCATACCGGAATTGGTGGAGCATGGCCGCACCGGCATGCTCTTGCAACCGGGAGACGCCGAAGGTTTAGCTGCCGCATTGGAACAATTGCAGAACGATCCCGCCTTACGCCACCGCTTGGGCCAAGCCGGCCGCGAGAAAGTTGTGCGCGAATACAATCTCAAAGAAAATGTGAAGCAGCTCTTGCGCTTGATCGCTTCGGCAAATTCACAGAAGCGTGAAGGAACGAAAGGGGAGCGCAAGGAACAACGCCGCTCGTCTCGTCTTGAAACTTCTCAGCTCGAGCTTTAATTGTGCGTGAAAAGTGTAACGTGTAAGGTGTACATGAAGTGAGCATTCATTTTGATTATGGTTCGTCCGTGTCATGTCAGCGCATCGGTACCACCATCTTTGCAGCCCTAGCTACTCGCGGGCTACTGTTGAGCCAAATAAACTCGCAGTCGTAGCCATGCCCCACAAGGAGACAAGGCTACGAAATCATAATGCCATCATATTTGCCCGCCTCAGTTGTGCCTCACTCTTTTGGCTTTTTGCAATCCTTTTTTCGATTGTGTATTCGCAACCACCAGCACAACAAAATAAGCCCGCCAATAATGGCATTTGGATCGGCCCGAATGAGCTGGCGCAACTTCCGGCCTCTGGACCGGCTTGGGAGAATTTATTGCGCGCGGCAAACCAATCGCTCGGCAGCCCGAATCTCTCCGATCAAGATGATCCCACGAATGTTTTGGTGATGGCAAAAGCGCTCGTGTTTGCCCGCCTCAAAAAAGAAAAATACCGCCGCGAAGTTGCTACCGCATTGCGCGCCCTCGTTTCGCAAAACACCGAAAACGCTGGACGCACACTAGCCCTTGGCCGCGAGCTGATCGCGTACGTGATCGCCGCGGATTTGATCGGGCTCCGAAGTTATAATGCCACGCTCGACAACAAATTCCGGAAGCGGCTGCGAGAGTTGCGCTCGAAAACTTTGGAGGGCCGCACGCTGATTTCGACGCACGAAGAACGCGCGAATAATTGGGGCACGCATGCGGGCGCGAGCCGCATTGCCATTGCCGCATATTTGAATGATAGAGCGGAGCTCAAACGTTGCGCGCAAGTGTTGCGCGGCTGGCTGGGAGATCGTGAGGCGTATTCCGGTTTTAAATTCGGCGGGTTGATTTGGCAAGCGGATTCCACGCGGCCGGTGGGCGTCAATCCCAAAAACGCGAAGCGGAACGGACATTCGATTGACGGCGTGTTGCCGGAAGAACAACGCCGCGCCGGCGGTTTCACGTGGCCCCCGCAAAAAGAAAACTACGTCTATGAAGCGTTGCAAGGCGCGCTCGTTCAAGCGGTGTTGCTGCGCCGCGCGGGCTATGAGGTTTGGAATTGGCGCGATCGCGCTTTGCTGCGAGCTTTTCAGTGGTTAGATCATGAAGCGCACTTTCCGGCAACGGGAGATGACACGTGGCAAATTCATCTCATCAATCATTTTTATCACACCGATTTTCCGGCGACGATCCCCTCAGTGCCGGGCAAGAACGTGGGCTGGACCGATTGGACGCACAACTAGTACGCTGTCAAACTAAAGTTTGACACTCCGCTAGTTGCCCGTCGCGCGATCAATGACCACGTAGATCGTCGCGACTTGCGCGGCTACGGTAATCACGTCGCGAAGCGCTTCCCAGCGCGAACGCTCGCCTTTGAGCGGCACCCAAATCGTGTCGCCCGCCTCGAGCTTGCCGGCATCTTCATCATCGACAATCTCGCCCGAAGCGCGAATCACTTTCGTTTGACGGCGTGCGGCGTGTAAACCCTTGCCGCCGGCTTTGGCAATGTAATCATCGATTCGATAGCTTGCATTGTATGTCACACCTCCCGGCAAACCTACGGCGCCGGTCACATAGATCAAATCGAGTTGGCGCGGCACGTCGATGACGTCGCCCGGCTCCAGCAACACGTCGTGCTTGGTATCATTTTCAACGAGGAGCTTGTGGAAATCCACGCTCACGTTATTGCCCTCGGCGGCGTTCCGTTGCAAGCGCAGCACGTCAAGCTCGGCGCGTGAGAGTGTTTCTATCGGCTCGGTTTTTCGTTGCGCCTCAGCCGCATTGCTGCGGTGTCGATACAAGCGCGCTTCTCGCAACGCGGCCTCTGTTGTCGGCCCGCCTGCGGCGCGCATCAAATCACTCACATGCGTCGCGCCCCAGGCAATGGGATAGCTGCCGGGAAATTTTACCTCGCCGCGAATTTCCACCAACGGCCCCAACTCCCACTCCGGAATTTTGCGAATGAAGAGCTGATCATCTTCCTCCAGCAAAAGATTCGTCGAAGAATCGGCGGCGCCGTTTTGCGCGCGCAAAATTCCTTGCAAAGCGATCTTTTCGAGGCGCGGCGGTTGATTGGGCTCGATGCGCGCCAGCTCCGCTGAGAGCAAATACGCCGTGCGTGTCAGCCCGCCGGCTTGTTGAATGAGATCGCGCACGCGCAAGTTTTCTTCAAAGGGAAAAACTCCGGGCGAGCGCACTTCACCATAAATTGCAACCTTGCGCGGATGCGTGTTTTGCAGTTTGGAATAAAACGTGATGCGGTCGCCATGCCGCAGGCGCGTGGTCGCGGAGTCCGCATTCGAAAACGAAAGTTTGCGCTCGATCACTTCTCGCCGTCCATCGAGCGAGAAACGGCTCCATTCGATCTCATTGGTATCGGCCCAAGCCGTGGCGCCGCCGGCAAACGCAAGCAGGTTCTGCAAATTTTCAGCAGGCGTGTTGCGCAGCTCATAAATTGCGGGACGCTGCACTTCGCCGGCAAGCGCAACCCAATATTGGCCGGGCGGAACGAAGATGCGATCACCTGCTTGCAGCAGCAGCGGCGCGGGCATTTCAGGCTGCAAGAGCGTGGGATAAAGATCGACAAGCCGTTCGCCGCCATTCACGTGTTGCACGCGCAGATTGCGCAATGAACCCAACGGCGTCGCGCCGCCGGCAAGCTGCAACGCATCGAGAATCGTGTTGCAGCCGTTGAGCGTGTAGCGCCCGGGCCGTTTCACTTCGCCGGTGACTTCGACGAGAATGACTTTCGTCGTCAACAACGTGAGCGCCAACTCGCGTGTGTCGAAGTAGCGCGCTAAACGTTCGCGCAAAAATTTCTCCGCTTCGGTGAGCGTCAAGCCCGCGACGGCGAGCAGGCCGGCGGTCGGCACGTAGACTTTGCCCTCGGGCAAGACGCGCAATTCAAATTCGCGCTGCGCCGCGCCGAGCAAATAAAGCCCGAGCACGTCGCCGGGCCCGAGTTGATAATTCGAAGGCAGAAGCGCTTGCCCGATTTCGCTCGTGCGCATCGCTCTTTGCTCGAACAAATTTTCCCCGAAGAGCAAAAGCTTGTTCTCGGGATTCATGCCCGAATCCGCGAAGCGTTGATAGAGCAGCTCACGTTGCGCGCGCCAGGCATTGGAATCGGGCGTCGTCATCACCAACGGCGCGGCGAAGCTTGCGGCGCATGTTGCGAACAAAAGGGCAAACAACATGAACCACACGCGGCGATGCTCGGAAGGGGAAACCGGCCTGGAATTTTTCATACGAAATTCTGTTAAAAGCCCTGTCACATGGTATTTTTAAACCGCGAATCGACGCGAATAAACGCGAATAACAAATATTCGCGTTTATTGGCGCTCATTCGCGGTTGCTCTTTGCGGGGTTAGTCTTGCCGGCATTGCGCGATTCGGTATTTTCCGAGTCCGGCGCCGGGCAAACTAGCGAATTCCGTTTCAAGATGCAATGCCGCGTTTTATTGCGGAAGAAGCCCTTGCATCTCATGGAAATGTTTTCAACATTGCCGCCCGTTTGAAATCGCCGAAGATCAGCGCAAAACTTTTTGGAATGCCGTGACCGTATATTCGATCACCCCCAAAACCGCATTGCTCGCAAAGCCGCAGCGGAGTGATGAAGAGAATTGGAGTTTGTGCTCCGGTTGCACGGCGTGTTGCGAATATATCAGCCTGGAGATTGACCGCCCCACCACGCTGAAAGACGTCGATAACGTGATTTGGTATTTGATTCACAAAAACGTTTGGGTGTGGGTGGATGAAGGCGACAAATGGTACATTCAATTCAATACGCCGTGCGAGAAATTGGACAACGAAGGGCGTTGCGGTTGGTACATGCACCGCCCCAAACTTTGCCAGGATTATAAACAATCCGAGTGTCCGCGTTATAACGCCGGCGCTGTGGAGAAATTTCTTTTTAAAAATGAAGCAGAGTTTGTGAGCTGGTTGGCGCAGCATCGCAGCAAAAAACTGCGCAGCCTGTGGCAGCGTTATCTCGTGCAACGCGCGACGCGTTGGGAAAAACCGTGAACGAAAAAATTATCAACGAAAGGAAAAGCGCAAATGGCCAATGCTCCGGAACCCAAAAAGACCGATCCGAATGCTCCGACTCTTTTGCTCGTCGAAATCAAATCTCCCGATGGGCATGTGTGGGGCACGTTGACCGCGACGAGCAAACACTTCTCCTCCGGCTCCGTGGGGTTTTATGCGAACGGCAAAATCGAAAATCCGGATTCGCACGAGAAATATCAGGTGGGCGCGAATATCACTTTGGTGGGCAGCAAACCGTGAACGAACCAGCCTTGCGAAGGCTCAAAGCCTTCGCAAGGCTTCCACGTATTCATGAAACGCGCGCTGTAATTTCCGCGTCATCTCTCCGGGTTTGCCCGCTCCAATCAACTTGCCATCCATTTTGATCACCGGCATTATCTCTCCCGAAGTCAGCGTCAAGAACATTTCCTGCGTTAGTTGTAAGCGCTCCGCAGCGAGCGGAGCCTCTTCAATATCAAACCCAAGCTGTTTGCCAAGCTCGAGCACGACTTGCCGCGTCATGCCGGGCAAAATCGCGGAGCCGGTCGGGTGTGTGAAAAGGGTGCTGTTCCAAAGCGCAAAAAAATTGCTGTGGCTGCCTTCCGTGACCACGCCGTTGCGGATGAAGAGCGCCTCATACGCGCCCGCTTCTTGCGCTTGTTGATTCGCCAATACATTCGCGAGCAGGTTGGTGGTTTTGAGATCGCAACGGTCCCAACGCTGATCGGGCAAAGTGATGATCGCGACGCCGTGTTCAACATAAGCCGGATTGAGCGCAAGCTTGTTGGCGGCAACGTAAACCGTAGGCGCAACTTCCTGCGCAGGAAAAGCGTGTTTGCGCGGAAAAGCTGCGCCGCGCGTGATTTGAAAATAGACGGCCGCATCTTCGTGCATCAAATCATTCTCGCGCAGTAAGCTTTGCGCAATTTCGCCGAGTTGATCAAATTCTGCGACGCGCAGGCGCAAAGCCTGCAAACCGTTTTGCAATCTCCGCAAGTGCGCTTCTTTCTCGAAGAGAAAGCCTTGATAGCTGCGCATGACTTCATACAAACTGTCGCCGAACAAAAAACCGCGATCGTCAACCGAGATCACCGCCTGTTCGCGCGGAAGAAATTTGCCGTTGAGATAAACGAGCATAAAAGTCCTCTCGGATTGCTGGATGGTTGGATACATGGACCGCCGGAAACCCATTACGCCATCAATCCATCACTCCATACTCCACTAAGCAATTTCACCTCTCCATCAACTCCAATACTGCGGCACTCATCGCGTGCATGCCGGTTTTAATCGTCGGTTCCGGCAGCGGCGCAAATTGGCTCGAGTGCAATGATGGCAACGGCGATCCATTCTTGCGGCTCGCTGCAATTTTTTCCGGCGCAACGGCTCCCAGCCAAAAAATGCAAATCGGAACTTTGGGATCGGTGCGGCCGAATTGCCCAAAATCTTCGCCGCCCATCACCGGCTCGGTCGCGACGACATTTTCTTTGCCGAGCATTTGCTCGAACGCGGGCACGAGGCGTTGCACGAGTTGGGGATCGTTGTAAGTCGAGGGCGTGTACTCGTCGCGCACATTCACAATCGGCATGCGTTCTTCCGGCACGCCCGCAGCTTGCGCAACGCCTTGCACGATGCGGCGAAGCGCAACAATCGTATGCTCGCGCACTTCATCGGAATACGAGCGCAGCGTCAGCTCCAGCTTCACCTCGTCGGGAATGATGTTGTGTTTGGCGCCGCCGTGAATCGAGCCGACCGTGACGACGGCGGGTTCGCTCGGTTTGGTTTCGCGGCTCACGATGGTTTGCAGCGCGAGGATCACTTGCGCCGCGATCACGATGGGATCTTTCGTCGTGTGCGGATAAGCGCCGTGCCCGCCCACGCCGCGAATCGTGACATCGACAGAGTTGACGTTCGCGAGCGCGTAGCCGGAACAATGGGCGATTTTTCCGACCTCGAGCGAAGCGCTCACGTGCAACGCCAAAGCATAATCCGGCCGCGGGAAGCGCGAGTATAATCCTGCATCGAGCATAACGCGCGCACCGGCGCCGCGCTCTTCCGCAGGCTGGCCGATGAACACGAGCGTGCCTTGCCATTTGTCCTTCATTTGAACGAGCACGCGCGCGGCGCCGGCAAAGACGGTCATGTGAACGTCATGGCCGCAAGCATGCATCACGCTCACCTCTTTGCCCGCATCATCGTGTGTGCGCGCTTTGCTCGCATACGGCAATCCGGTGTTCTCTTCCACGGGCAGCGCGTCCATGTCCGCGCGCACCATCACGGTCGGGCCTTTGCCGTTTTTGAAAACACCGACAATGCCATGCCCGCCGATCTTCGTCGTTACTTCGAAGCCGCATTGCTTTAATTCTTCGGCCAAACGCGCCGCGCTTTGTTCTTCATGAAAAGAAAGCTCGGGGTTTTGATGCAAGTGCAGATAGAGCTTTTCAAGCTCGGGATAAAGTTTCGCAGCGTGCGCGCGAATCACTTCGCGGGATTTGTTGAGTGATGAAGCGCGTGTTTGGGGGAAAAGAGAAGAAGCGCAGGTGAGCAAGTGAAACACTGTGATGACGCAAGCAATACGCGAGGCGAAGCGTGAGCTCATCGAACTTCCTCCGTGTTGAAACTCAAAAGCTCTGTGGAATTATGCAACGCGGTTATTTTGAAGCCTTGCGTTTGCCGAATAAAAATTTTCCCAAGTGTATCGTCGTGCCGTCCTCTTCCAGCGCCCAGTAATACAGACCGGCCGGCAGGCTACCTTCGAATAAGTATTGCTCGCCGGATACGCTTCGGCGAAACACGTCGACGTTCTTGTTGTTCATGATGACCAGCGTCAAAGGCCCAGCGAATTTTTCGCCGGCGCGCGCGGCCTGCCATTGAAACAAAATTCTGCCCTCGAGATTTTCTCCCAATGCGGGCGAGGCTTGGGTGATGAGGACTTCCGAAGTTTGCCACGTTTGTTCGAGCAAACTTTCCAGGTAGCCGTTCGCGACAAAATTTTCTGCGTCGATCTTTTCAGGCGGCGTTTTGAGAAGGCGAGAGAAAAAGAAGAACGCGAGGCCGGTCGCGAACGCAACGCCGGCATACCGCCATCGCAAAGACCAACGCGACACGACTCTTTCCTTCGGCGGCGCCGCGGTTACATAGCCACGCTCTTCTTTCATCGCCGCAACGACGCGCTGCCGCAGGCGCAGCTCTTCCGCGCATTCCGCGCAGCCGAAGTAATGCGCCTCGAACTCTTCGAGCGGTTCACCCGCCAATCTGCTCAACAGATAATCATCCAGCAGATCGTCACGATTTTTCAGTTGGCACGGCATGACAGCTCCATAGTCACATATATCAATGCGCCGAGGAAATCAAATATTGAATGAAATTTTCGTTTTCTTTCCAATTCGCGCCGAAGCAGTTTCAGCGCGTAGTTTTTATACGCGCTTACTTTCTGGGGCGGCAGGCCCAGCGCCCGGCTCGTTTCGGCAACGCTTTGCTCTTCCAAATAAATCAGAACGAGGACCTCGCGATAGCGCTTCGGCAGACGGCGCAGCAGCTTTTGGAGCAAGCGGCTCAACTCTTCGTCTTCCAAGATATGCTCTTCCGTGGCGCTGGCAACGCCGTCCGGAATCTCGCCTTTGGAAAAATATTTGCGCTCCACGCCGCACCGGCGTTGCCATTCGTGAATCTTGTTGCGCGTGACCTTCGAGACGAAGGCGTGCAAAGACTCCCATCGTTCCGGGGTTTGAAATTCGGAGGCGCACAGCAGCCGCAAGGTTGTGATGTAGATTTCCTGCATCAGGTCCTTGCGATCTTCTACAAGCTGAATGCCGCTTTGGAAGAGCTTGTTTGAAACCGCAGTTTTATACTTCTCAAAGAACGCTTTTGCAGCAGCCGCATCATCGGCGCGCAGCCGCTGAATGAAATCGCTGGGCGTTTCCGCAAGCATAAATCCCCTTGGATTGGTTTTGTTGGCGAGCAAGCTAACGAAAAAGATTTTGGATGTCAAGCCGGGAGCTGCAATCGTTTACAAGCTCAATCGCCGGCAAAAACAAAAGCATTCACGCAGACGCAGAGCCGCAAAGAACACACAAAGTTTTTTTGCGGATTCTCCGCGGCTTTGCGCCTCTGCAGGCGCGTTTTCTTTTCATTGCAATTTCGTTTTCAACAAAACGACACACGTCGAGTCCGTGAAGATTTGATTCACCACTTCTCCGCCGGGAACATTGGCATGTACTGAGCCGAAAGCAGTAGCGTAATCGTTCTTGTGCCATTCGAGCAGATAAGCTGCCCACCGGCTCGCGTCGATGCGCGCAAGCAGCACGGCTTGGCTCTGCGCAACGTTTGGCGAAGCAGCGTTCACGGGGATCTTTGCGCGACCGGCGGACCACACGACTCCGGCATTTACAACAATCGCTCTTTGGCCAAGTTCGCGGCGCAGCGCAACCTCTTGCGGTTGCTGCACGATGCGATCTTGCAGAACGAGCAGGGCTTGTACTTCGGCTGCCGTGGGAACGCGCACCTCGGCTTGTGTCGTGGTGTTTTCAGTGGCATTCAAAGCGCCGCCCGTCTCCGGCTCGCGCGGTTGTTTGTCTGTGCGCTCGGAACAAGAACATCCGATGAATGCCAGCAAAATGAGGCTGAGTACACGTTTAAAAAGCCGAGCAAGCAAATCATTCATCCTTTGAGGAGGAAGGGGAATTTTCGGAAGCGCTCGGGAAAGTGTTCGCAGCATTTTTATCGGCTCCTTTCTTTCGAGTTGATGAGAAGCATTTTCCTGACACGAACAATATAAAAGGGCAAGAGGTAAAAGCAAGTTTTGAACCGTGGCATAGGCGCGAAGATTAGCGCTTGCAAATCCATTCGCGTTTCGCTAGATTCGCCGCGCTGATTGTTGCTGGGTAATATTATGGCTAAACGGCGAAAATTTTTCCTGCCCGGAAGACACTCGTGAATTTCGCCTTGCTTTTCGTCTCGCAATCGCGCTTTTTGGGCCCACAAATTGTGCGAGCGCCTTTTCGAACTTTTCGCGCTTTTCTTCTCCATACATTTTCGAGATTCTCCCATGAACCCATTTCGCCATACCTTTTTTGCCGTTTTGGTCTTGATGATCTCAACACCTGCACTCGCTGCGCCGCGCGCCGAAAAGCCCGATAGCTTGATCGCGCAAGCGCAAAGATTGGCCGCGCAGTATCAATATGAAAAAGCGTACAAGCTATTCGAAAGAGCCAAACGGCTTGCGCCCAAATCGCGCGAGGTGTTGATGGGCCTCGGCAAAATCGAAGTGGCGCAGGAAAAGTGGGGCAAAGCCGACGACCGCTTCGACGATATTTTGAAGCGCAACAAGAACGATTTGGAGGCGCACTATTACAGCGGCATTTGCGATCGCGAGATGGGCAAGTTCAAAGCGCTGCTGCTGCGCAAGCTGGATTTCGATCAAGCAGAAAAACATTTCGATTTCATTCTCGCTCGCGACTCGCTGTTTTTCGACACGGTGTATCAATCGGCCATGCTCGAACACTTTCGCGATCATCACAAACGCGCCGTGGAATTGGGCCACACCGCCGTGCGCTTGAAGCCGGAGCTTGCGAGCACGCAAGTGGGGCTATTTCGTTTGTATCGTTTTTTCATCGACAATACCGGCAAAGAGGATGTTTTCAAATGGCTGCGCGAGCATCCTTCCGACCACGCGCGTTACTTCGCGGGGGAAAAATACCGGCTCATGCAGGACTACCCTCGCGCGGATTCAATCTTTCGCCATTTGATGTCGGAAAATTTGCGGATGAACAAGCAGCGGCTGATGCTCTCGCTGGCCAAGGTCAACTATGCGCTGGGCACGGAACGCGCGGGCGAAGAGTTGTTTTGGCAAGCCGTGGATTCGATCAAAACGAAGATCGATAGCGAAATGATTTTCGAAGACCTCAAATACATTCTCACGAATGAAGAATATGAACAATATCGTCCGCTCACGCAGCCGCAAGGCTTGAAAGTTTTCTTTCGCACGATGTGGAGCAAGCGCGATCCGACGCCGGCCGCGAGCGTGAATGCGCGGCTGGCAGAGCACTATCGCCGTTTGCACTATGCGGAGCAACATTTTGCGTTCGACGGCGTGCGCTCGCGCTTCAACAATCCCGACAAGTTGAGCTATTTTTCGTTTCCGCCATTGTATGATTTCAATCACGAGTTCAACGACAAAGGGTTGATCTATTTGCGGCACGGCCCGCCGGATGACTCGGCCTTCAACGTCGGGCAAAACAGCCTGCCGAACGAATCGTGGCGCTATTTCAAAACGGCGGAGCGCAACGAGCTGACGTTTCATTTTGTGATCGATCAAAACGCCACGGCGAACAACTGGCGTTTGACGCCGATTCTCAACGATCCCGCGATGTTGGAGGCGCGCTTGCAATGGGGCCCGATTTATCATCGGCTCTTGACCGCGCAGCCGAATGAGATCATGAATTTTGAAAACGATATGGCGAGCTTGACTTCGAAATCGGTTGAAGTCGGTTTTGATACCGATCGCCATACATGGAACAAAAAGCTCGAGCTGCTGGAGACGCCGTACTATCTCGCGACCTTCAGAGAGCCTTCGGGCGAGACGCGCGTGGAATTGTATTACGGCGTCAACTTGGCGCAGTTTATGAAGGAGCAGAACAATCAAAGCGAGGGGATAATTTTGGAGAAAGGCTTTGCGCTGCAAAATCGCGCGTGGCAGCCGGTGCATCGTCTCGATCGGCAAGTCCGGTTGCAAGCCTCCGGCCACCCGCAAGTTGCCAACGGCATGTATCTCGACGTGTTTCGTTATAAAGCGCAGCCGGATTCTTATCAAGTCTCTTTCTACGCGCGCCAAATCAACGTGACGCCGAATCGTTTGGGCGGATATAATTTCGCGGAGCGCGTGCGAGATTATCATTCCTCGCAGCTCATGTTGAGCGATTTGCTGCTGGCTTTTTCCATAGAGCCTGCCACACGCGAGGACGTGTTCGCACGCAACGGCTTGCGTCTCGTGCCGAATCCGCACCGCAATTTCGACCTGCAGAAACCCGTTTCGCTTTACTTCGAGGTTTATAATTTAACCTTGGATCAATCCCGCAAATCGGCTTTCACCATCGAATACACGGTGCAGCTTTTAGAGAAAAAGAAAAGCGGCTTGGGCAAAATTACGGACGTGTTCAGCGGCGGAACGAAATCCAAAATCTCGCTCTCCGCCGAGCGCGAAGGCGATGCGGCCACAGCAATCGAAACCATCGGCCTGGATTTGAGCAAAGCCGAAGCGGGCGAGTTTGAGCTGACGGTCGTGGTGACGGATCGGCATAATAAGGCGGAAGCGAAGAGCACGAGCAAGTTGTGGTTGTATTGATCATCTTATGAACGAAAAGAGAAAATGCCATGACGAGCAGCAAACCAAGCCTTGAACTCTCCTGGGTGCGAGTCGGCGGCGTGTGTGGGATGGCGGGCACACTCTCGTATCTCGCCGCAGCGTTCCTGCCTTTGCCGGATACTTTGACTTATGCCGCGGCCTTCGCATTCGGCCCGTTGCTATCTGTGAGCGCGCTCGGGTTGTATCATTGCCTTGCGCTTCATCGCGATAGTCCGCTGCTGCAAATCGCGACGCTGTTTGCCATTGCTGGAGGCATCACGGTGCTCATCATGTTGACGGTGCAGCAGTCGATCTTCGGTGTCATGCAAGCTGCCGTTGACAAGGCCGGTGAGCAGCCGGCAAAGGAAGTGTATGAGAAGATCGCGGAAGGCTTGAACACGATTCATTGGGGCATGGACGTCGCGTGGGACGTGCTCATTTCCGTAGCCGCGATTCTTTTTGGAATCGGCATGCTGCGGCACCCTCAGTTTGGGAAGATTATCGGAGCACTTGGAATATTGTTGGGAAGCTTGCTGCTCGTGTTCAATCTTTATTATTTTCCCACGCCGCCCGCTTCGGTGGATTCAATCGACTGGGGCCCTTTTGTCGCGCTCTGGTTCACCGCGGTTTTTATTTTGTTGCTCAGAGCCGGCGGCTGGGTCAGAGAGAAGACGCCATGAAAACCGCTTGGCTTCTCCTCGTTCCCTCCTTCCTTCTCTTGCTCGGCGGCGGCTTCGCTTATTCTCAAACCAATGATGCTCCTTTCCTCCTCGTGCTCGGCATCGCGCAGGATGCGGGTTTTCCGCAAGCCGGTTGCAAACGCGCGTGTTGTGCGCAAGCTTGGCGCGATTCTTCCCAACGGCGCCATGTCACCGCACTCGCTCTTGTTGATCCGCAAACTTCACAACGCTGGCTGATTGACGCCACTCCAGATTTCCCCGAACAATTAAGTTTGCTCGAAGAGCTAGCTCCTTCTATTAACGATGCCGGCCTTGCCGGAATCTTTCTTACACACGCACACATCGGACATTACACGGGCTTGATGCACTTGGGCAGAGAAGTGATGGGAGCCAAAGCAGTGCCGGTTTATGCGATGCCGCGTATGCGCAATTTTTTAAGCACGAATGGCCCTTGGAGTCAGCTTGTGCGCTCGCAGAACATCACGCTTCAGCCCTTGCAACACGACAGCGTCATTGTTTTGAATGCGCGCTTGAAGATCACGCCCATCTTGGTTCCGCATCGCGATGAGTATACTGAAACCGTCGGCTTTCGCATCACCGGTCCGCAACGCGCCGCGTTATTCATCCCCGATATTGACAAATGGGAAAAGTGGGAGCGGCGCATCGAAGATGAGATTGCGCAAGTCGAAGTCGCCTATCTCGACGGGACGTTTTATGCCGAGGGCGAAATTCCGGGCCGCAATATGGCGGAAATTCCGCACCCCTTCATGGTCGAAAGCCTCGCGCGCTTATCGAGCTTGCCGAAGAACGAGAAGGCGAAGATTCGCTTCATTCACCTGAATCATACGAATCCTGCCTTGAATTCCCAGAGTGAAGCTCATGATCACATTCATTCATTGGGATTCCGCATTACACGGGAGCAGGAACGCGCCAACTTGTGAGGCTCATCTGCCCGAAGAATTTAGGCCGCTAAAAAATTAGTGCTTGCGGATTGGCATTAAAATTTTATAACTTCAGTTTAACATTTGCGCAATTTCGCGAGGGAGGTTGCGCAACCAGATCACGATTTCTCACTCCCAGCGTAAAATCATAACGAAGCGCTTGCGCCGATTGCGCAATCAGCCCGTGTAGATCCTATTTTAACAAGCCATGAGAGAGCACACGACGGGCTGGTCGTAGCGGTTGGAAAGCGGAGAACCTAAGGAGGCATATGGATCTCCTACATCGCCATCTCGGCCGGGTGTCGTATTCGGCTGATGACGTTGTCGTGTTTCCCCAAGGGCTACTAGGATTTCTCAAGTTCAAAAAGTATCTGTTTGTCAAAGCCGAGGGGTTCTTGCCATTGGTGTGGATGGTCAGCACGGATGATCCCAACGTCAGCGTAGTCTTGGCCGACCCGATTCGTTTTTGCCCCGACTATGCTCCCAACATCAGTAAGCGCGACCTCAACGAATTGTTGATGGAAAATCCGCAAAGCTTGGAAATGTATTCTATTGTTACCATGAATCAAGATCCCCTGGTGGCCACCGCGAATTTGAGTGGCCCGATTCTCGTGAATCAAGAGAGAAAAATCGGCAAACAGTTGGTGCTCCTTGATGACCGGTATTCAACCAAGCACCGCATTGCAAACACGTAGACGCCCAGACACGAAGGAGACGACATGCTGGTCTTGACAAGGAGGTTGGGTGAGACAATCGTCATTGGTGATGATATCGTTATTAAAATTGTGGACATTCACGGCAAGCAAATCCGTGTCGGCATCGAGGCGCCCGCGGAAATCAGCGTCTATCGCGGCGAAATTTATGAGAGAATCATGCTCGAAAACAAAGCCGCAGTAGAAGCAACCACGGGTGACGTTAAAGTGATGGCTGACGGCTTGCGCGACCTGCTCTCCCACCAAGCGATTGGGAACAACTCCAAAGACTCAAAAGCCACAAAGTAGAGTCTCGGTAAGGGATGGCCAAATTCCTGTAATCTCCCCAAAATTTGATTCGCCGGTTTCAGTGTTGATGATGCCACCTGAAGACCGGCGTTTTTGTTTAATGCCTTGACAAATGCGTAGTGCAATCGACACATTACTTTATCCAAGCCTAGATGCCTTTCTGCAAAAACCTTGACGAGTCTATCTTCCCAGTTTGCGTTTTCACGCTTCAAGTTTAATATTCTTCCAGCGCATCAAAGCTGCTCGAGCACAGTGGCTTTTTATCTAATAGATAAAAAGCGGCGCTCATCAATGGCATATGCCTTGCCTTTTTGTTATCGTGATTTTGAAATGGAAAAGGCGAAAGGCGGCACACGCGGGCCATCCCAGGTGCAAAAAGCAACTTATGAAATAGAGGCTGCCTTTCGCTTCATGTTCGAAGCAGCTTCGTTGTTGAGCAATCAACGCGCAACACGGAAATAGAATATGAAAAGATTTTTTCCCATCCTCCTCCTGCTCGCCTGTTCGAATTTGGCTTGGAGTGACTCCGATGCGCCTGTGGGATTGCGCATCGAAGTGCGTTCTTCGCAAAGCTTATTCGAGCCGTTCAGCAACGACGAACCCCTCGAGATTTATCTGCGCAGCACGGCCCCGGGATACTTGACGCTCTATCAGATTCACCCCGATAGCGGCCTGGCGATTCTTTATCCGCAGCCGCACCATCATTGGCGCGAGTTGGAAGATAAAAAAGAATATCGCCTCTCCGATTTGGCGAAAGGCCTCGAGCTTGATTATCCGGGCTTCGAAGGCTACGTTCATCTCGGCGTTATTATAACCAAAGAGCCCATTCATATTGTGCCGTGGCTGGAACAAGCTTTCGGCGAGAAAGGCTTAAAGATCGGGCAAAAGCCGGAGAATTTTTTTGAGAAAGACCTCGAAGCGGTGATTGAAAAAGTAGAGTCCGATCTGCGCTTCAGAATGGGGGAGGCAAATACCAGCAGCTTTGCGCTGATTCCGCTTTTAATGCGATCGCGCGCACAGCTTTACGCGGGCGACTGGCGCGAGCCCCCCAAACCGCAGCGCTATTTTTTTGAAGGCCGCTACCACGTAGTTGCGCCGGAGCCGCCGCGAAATTTCCCTGCCGCTTCCATGCGCGCGCCTTCGCCGTTTCCCAGACACGCCCCCTTGCCAGGAGCGCGAGCAGCCGCACCGCAGGTGACGAAAGAGGAAACGAATAAAGTGAAGCCCTCGCCAAGAAGGGAAAAGAAGTGATCTTTTGAGGCCTTATCAGTGGTCTCTTCCGCCTCTCCGTTCAATATTGTGGATCAATTGTTCATTCCGTTAATCCCATCCCATTCCGTTCACGGTTGACGACCCTGATATTGCTCATCTCTTTGCGCACGGCGTCGTTGAGAATGTCGAGGGCGTGGTCGATGTTGCCGTGCCGCTGTACAAGAAAAGATTGCTCACCGCCTTTCGTCCCACGATCAACGGCGAAAGCGGCTACTACGTTTCGGCGCACGAAGACCCCAACGCCTACGTGACTGCGGAGGGCTTGAACCTCAAAGCGATCTTACAGCGCTACGTGGAATACGTTGCCAAGCGCGGCTTCCACGCGTTCGACACCAAAACCCTGCGCGAGTCGGCCTGGCATTATTCTTTAGACGGCTTCATCAATTTTTTCATCGAGCGTTTAGGCGGGCAAACTTTTGTGGAGGTTCCTTCCGGGCGCGGCCGCACGGATATTTTGATTCTTTTGCGCGGTAAAAAATACGTGATCGAAGCCAAGGTCTAAACTGATCGGAGTTATTTTGAACAAGGCAAACGGCAGTTGGCGGAGTATTTGAAGACGGAAGGCCTTTCGGAGGGCTATTACGTGGTCTTCAGCCACAAACACGCGGCAGAGGATACGCTCTATACGGAGGAGCTGATCGACGACAAGCGTATCGTGACTTACATCGTGCGCGTGAATTTCGAACGGCCAAGCAAGCCCCGCAAAAAACGCGGCAAGCGGTGATCGAGCAGAAACAAAGCTTGACGAACAGATACCTGATGCTTGCTGAAGGCCGATAGCTTATAATACGCGAAATTTCCTCGGCACACTTTCTACGATCGTCGCACCAACCCGGCCGCGCGCTTGCACGACGTGCTCGCCTTTGCGCAATTGCCAGCGCGCGCGAAACGGGGACGTGACCGTCTTTACAATCTCACCATCAACGAACCACGTCACCTCTCTTATTCCTTCCGCAGCTACACATTCCAACAACAACGTTTGAAACTCCGGCCGCAGTATCGGATCGATCTTGAAAATGTCGCCCTCGTCTGGAAAAGTGATAGTTAAGCTGGATGCTGGATGCTGGTCGCTGGTTGCTGGTCGCTCGTTGCTGGTGAGATTGAATGCTGTTGATAAAAGTAAAGGCTGCGTTATGCCTTCGGCTTTTGCCCAGGGTTGATAAAGAGCGGGATAAAACAATGCAACGCGAGGCGCGAGATTTTGCATTGAAGCTTGCGCAACGAGATCATCACTCCCGCTGGCAACAGCCATAACGCGGTGCCAATCGCAAATCGCGTTTGGCGCATTGCCGGGCAGAAAGATTTCCTGCATTTGATTCGGGCAAAATTGATTGGGCCGCGCGCCCGAAGCCGTACAGATCGCGGCCTTCATTAAATTTTGCGGACGTGTCGGCGGCACCGGCGGAAAATCGCGGTGCAGCAACAACATCACTTCTCGAAAGATCGGGCCTGCGCCGGCCACGCCGGAAATTTTTTTCATGGCCGAGCCGTCGAAATTGCCGATCCACACGCCCACGGTGTAATCACTCGTAAAGCCTATGCACCAGTTGTCGCGAAAATCTTTGGTCGTCCCGGTTTTCACCGCGCAGGCAAACGGCAAGTCGAGCACACTGCCCTCGCCGAATGCGGGCGCGCGCGCGGCATCATCGCGCAAAATATCTCCCAACACAAAAGCAATCTCGGGTGAAAAAATCTGCTGCTCTTCGATAGTAGCAAGGTCGGGAAAATCTGTGTCTGCAAAGAGCCGAATATTTTTGCTGTGCCCGGCATTGGCTAACGCGAGATAGCCGCGCGTCAATTCCAACAACGAGACTTCGCCGTTGCCGAGCGTCAATCCCAAACCATAATGTTGCGCGTTTTGTTTGAGTGAAGTGAAGCCCGCGCACTGCAAACGTTGCAGGAGCAGTTCCGCGCCCATCGGCTCCAGCACACGCACGACCGGAATATTATATGAACACGCCAATGCCGTGCGCAAGCGCACCGGCCCATGAAAGCGGCCGTCATAATTCGTTGGCGTAAAATCGCCGCCGCCGGCAAAGATCGGCGCGTTCGTGGGAATATCGGGAAGAATGCTCGCAGCCGTATAGTCGCGTTCGAGGCCGAGTCCATAGGTGAAAGGTTTCAGCGCCGAGCCGGGCTGACGCAACGCGAGCGCACCGTTCACTTGGCCGCCGTACAACTCGTCAAAATAATCATTCGAGCCGACGAGCGCGAGAATTTCGCCGGTGCGATTGTCGAGCACGAGAATCGCGCCGTTCGTCACGTTCGCGCGTTGCAGCAATTGCAAATTGCCGGAAAGAATTTTTTCAACGTTCTTTTGCAGAACGGCATCAAGCGTGAGCCGAATCGTATTTGCAGAGGCAAACTGATCTTCTGAAAGCAACTCGCGCGCAAGATCACACGCATGCGGCGCGAAAAAAATTTTCGGACGTTGCGCGACGCGCAGAGATTCGTGCAGCGCGGCAACGAACTGCAAAGAATCAATCACGCCGCTGCGCCGCAACGTTTGCAGCACGCGCTTCTGCCGCGCGCGCGCGGCCTCGGGATGCCGAAACGGATCATAAGCCGAAGGCGCTTGCGGCAAGCCCGCGAGATAAGCGGACTCGGCCAGCGTCAGATGCGCCGCGGGTTTGCCGAAATAAAATCGGCTCGCGGACGCAATACCGAAACTCTGATTGCCAAACGGCACGCGATTCAAATAGTGCTCGAGAATTTCTGCTTTGGATAAACTGCGCTCGAAGCGCAAAGCCAGCCACGTTTCGAACGCTTTGCCGAGTGGTTGCGGGGGCAGCTTATAAATCTGCCGTGCGAGTTGTTGCGTAAGCGTCGAACCGCCGCTCACGATGCGCTTGCTGCGAAGATTTTGAAATGTTGCGCGCAGAAGCGCGAAAGGATCGAGCCCGCGATGGTGATAGAAATTTCTATCCTCGGTATGAATCAAGCTTTTGATCACCCACGGCGAAACTTGCTCCAATTCCACCCACCGGCTGCGGCCCTCCGCGGAGGAAAGCGCTTCACGCAGCAGTGTGCCGTGACGATCGACCAGAAAGAGGGATTCAAAACGGGAAGGTGATAAACGCGAAGCGGGAATGGGCAGATAGGCGCTGAAGAAAGACAGCAGGGACACGAGCATTGCCAAAGCGAAAACGACCTGTGAGCGCGTCGCTCGCGTCAAAAAGAGAATAGGGATATATTGGCGGCCTTTCACATTGCTCAAGGTTTCTGTTTCTGCGAACGCGTTAATTCTTCGCGCAAACGTTGGACTTCTGATTCTAACTCATGCCGCGCTTCCGCTTCCTGCTCTACTTTCGCTTCAGCAAAGCGTCGCGCCCCGGCCTCTCGAATAAAACGAAATTCCGCGTCGCGATAGGCTGCTTCGGATTCTTCATAAGTACGGAGGCGTTTTTTCGTGCGGGGATCGTAGAGCCGCAACTCGTCGTTTTCAACCGTCAAATCCAATCCCAATGCTTCGCTGCGCAAACGCGTGCCGACCATGGACACATACTCGCCGTTTTCCAAACGGAAACCGCGCAACGGCGTGCTCAACACTTCTTTGAGAGGATCGAAGACAAAGTATTCGCGCACGCCGAAGCCGGCATAGAGCACTTTCTTGCTGCCCAAGTCTTCCAGCTTGGTGCTGCGCGAGAGCAACTCGATGATCACCTCCGGCGCTTGGCCTTCGTCGTCGAGCTTATAATAACGACGATCTTTCTTGGGCACGCCGCGAATCACCATAATGTCGGGAGAAACGGATTGGCGCTCGCCGACCTCGTCGAGATAGTAGAAAAAAATATTGCCCGTCACGTAAACGAACGGATCGTCGCGAAAAAAATCCTCGAGCGCGTCGAGTATCGCGATCATTTGCTTGCGATGGCGGTCGGTTTCTGCCATAGGCCTCCCATCTGATTCCGGTAAGTATTCAGGGCGGGTATATGCGTGAAGAGGTTGTGCGCCTGTGATAGACATGCTGTTTATACTCGTTAAGGGTCGGTCTGTAGCACTACCTCAACGTTGTCGTTCTGTAAGAACCTTCCCTGGCCCTGGAAACAATACTTGTTTTGAGAACCGTGCCGAGTGCGAGGGAAGGTTCTTCCAGAATGACATTAAAAGAGGAGCGTGACAAATTAACTCGGGAGCGCTATATATGTGTGAGAAATATTTTCGGCCTGAAAGTAAGGCACGAGGAGAGGAAAATCAAGCCGCAAGTTTTTTGAACGCCTCTTGCAATTGCGCCCAAGTTTCCCACAAGCCTTCCGAGACGACTTTGGTGTGGCCGAGAATGGGCATGAAATTCGTGTCCGCATCCCAGCGCGGCACGATATGAAAGTGCAAATGTCCGTCGATGCCCGCGCCCGCCACCGCGCCGACGTTCATGCCGACGTTGAAGCCGTGCGGTGCGCAGATGAGTTTGAGGGCGCGCGCACACTTCTGCAACAGCGCCATCATCTCACCGTTTTCATCGGCATTAAGCCTATCCAGTTCCGCTTCGTGACGATAGGGCACGACCATCAAATGCCCGTTGTTATAGGGATATTTGTTCATGATCACGAAGGTGAAACGTCCGCGAAACACGATGAGGTTCTCGCGATCCTGCGTTTGCTTGGGCTTGTCGCAAAAAATGCAGCCGACCTCTTTGACGCCTTTGAGGTATTCCATGCGCCACGGTGCCCAAAGAATTTTTGGCTGAGGCGTTTCTGTCATTGCCTTCGTCATTTTCCTCGCACAACGAGCTTTGCTTAAAGGTTTGCATCTTCGTAAGCTTCGATTAAAGTGCCTAGCGTATCCATCAAGGAGGCCAAAGGATGCCGCTCGTCTTCCCCAACCTCATCAATCAATTCATCGAGCAATACGATGGCTCGCTCGTATTCCTCATGTGTTCGAGGAACGGAGGCGATCTCAGAAATCAGCGGCCAGGTTTTGCTTGCGTTTTGAAGCTCCGCTCTCAACATATATATTACTCCGAAAAAACTATAATGCTCGCGAAAATTAATATTGCAAATTTTAAATTGCAAATTTTCAATTGAAAATTTGCAATGTGTTTGGTTACGACTCGGCTGTCTCCTCAACTCCCCTGCGCCTTCGCCTCTTCGAACTCCTTCGCAAGCTTCTCGGCTTGGTCGCGCGGCACTTCTTCATAGTGCGCGAATTTCATGCGATACACGCCGCGGCCCTGCGTCATCGAGCGCAGCTTGGTGGCGTATTTGCCCATTTCTTTTTCGGGCACAAGTGCGCGGATGACTTGATTTTTGCCGCGGCCTTCCATGCCCAAAATTTTCCCGCGATGACCGGACATGTCGCCCATCACGTCGCCCATGTATTCATCCGGCACCGTAATTTCAACTTCCATGATCGGCTCGAGAATCGCCGGTTTGGCGAGTTTAAAGCATTCTCGGAAACACATGCGGCCCGCAGTTTTGAAGGCGTTTTCGTTGGAGTCGACCGCGTGCATCTTGCCGTCGTGCAGAATCACGCGCACGTTGGTGACGGGATAACCGGCAATCACGCCGCTTTCCATGATTTCCATGATGCCTTTCTTCACAGCCGGGATGAAGCGCGCATCGATCGCGCCGCCCACAATCGCGCTGACAAACTCCAACTTGCCGCCCCAGGACAAATCCGTCAGTTCCGAGTTGCGAATGGTGAGATCATTCGGATACGGCGCGCCGTCGCGATAGCCTTCGACGTGAAAGTGAACTTCGCCGAACTGGCCCGCGCCGCCGGTTTGCTTCTTATGGCGATAAAATTCGCGCGCGTGGCCGCGAATGGTTTCGCGATACGGGATCTTGGCTTCGAGCACGGTGACGTCGACGCCGTACTTGTCTTTGAGGCGCTTCACGATCATGTGCAAGTGCAGCTCGCTCTGGCCTTGCAAAAGTATTTGGTGCAACTCGGTGTCGATGCGCACGCTGAACGCCGGGTCTTCTTGGTGCAAAGCGTGCAAGCCGGTCGACATTTTATCCTCATCACCTTTGGTCTTGGGCGTGATCGCGATGGTCATGAGCGGATTGGGGAACATGATTTCAGGCAGCGTGACGGGATCGCGTTTGTCGCAGAGCGTTTCGCCCGTGTGTGTGCTGCGCAGCTTCACGACGGAAGCGATGTCGCCCGCGTGCATGTGCGCGATCTCCGCGCGCGTCTTGCCGTTCATCGCATAAATCTGTCCGACCTTTTCCGAGGCTTGACGATTGGCGTTGAAGACTTCCGTGTTTGGGCCGAGTTTGCCGGAAAAGAGGCGGAAGTACGACATTTCACCGAGGTGCGCTTCGGAAATAGTTTTGAATACCAATGCGGCCAAGTGCGCTTCGTCATTCGTTTTGCGTTTTGCGCCGTCTTTGCCCGCCACCACGCCTCGGAAATCCGGGGCCGGGCAGTATTCCACAATGAAATCGAGCAAGCCCGCGACGCCTGCAGCTTGCGTGGCAACACCGGCGAGCACGGGAAAGAGTGTGCGTTTCGCAATTCCTTGCCGCAAGCCGTGTTTCAACTCTTCCATGGTTAGAGTTCCGGCTTCGAAAAATTTCTCGATCAAGTCATCGTCGGCCTCGGCCGCTTGCTCGGTCAATTGCTCGCGCAGCTCGTTGGCTTTGTTCTGCAAATTCGCGGGAATATCTTTGACCGTGGTTTTGCCCGCGTTGTTGTAGCTCAAGAGTTTCATTTGAATGACATCGACGTATTCGTTGTTGTTGACCGGAAAGACCACCGGGCAAACTTTATTGCCGAACACCTCGCGCGCGCTCGCCACGGCTCTATCAAAGCTCGCGTTCTCTTTATCGAGGCGATTGACGAAGAAGATACGCGCCAAGCCATACTCCTCCGCAATTTGCCATGCGGTCTCGGTGCCCAACTCCACGCCGGTTTGCGCGTTCAACGTATGCAAAGCCACATCAACGGCGCGCAAGCCGCCGCGCACTTCACCGACAAAATCGGGATAGCCGGGCAGGTCCACGAGATTGATTTTGTAGTCTTTCCATTTGCAGTGCAGGATCGAAGCGATGATGGAATTTTTGCGCTCGATCTCGTCGTGATGATAATCGGAAACGGTCGAGCCGTCGTCAACCGAGCCCATACGTGAGATCTCGCCGGAGACGAACAGCATCGCCTCGGCGAGCGAAGTCTTGCCGGTGGTCGCATGAGCCGCTAAACCAATATTGCGCAGATGAGTGGTGGAAAATTCCTTCACGTGACACCTCCCAAAAGTTGGGTTTTAGTTTGAGCTGCGTTCGCGTAGCATCCGTTTGAGAATTTTGCCGGTGGGGCCGTGAGGCAGTTCCGGACAAAATTCAAAATGATGCGGAATTTTATAAGCGGCCAAGCGGGAAGCGCAATACGACACGATTTCCTCTTTGGTCGCCGACTCTTGTTGCCGCAAAACGATATAAGCCTTCACCTCTTCTTCCAAAGCGCGGTCAGCCGCGCCGACCACGGCGCACTCGCGTACTTTGGGGTGTGAGATGAGGCAGCGTTCCACTTCCTGTGAGAACACATAGAAACCGCCTTTTTTGATCACGTCTTTTTTGCGATCGACGAAGTGCAAATAACCGGAGGCCTCCATCCAACCCAAATCGCCGGTGAGCAGCCAGTCTTCGCGCAGCGCGCGTTGCGTTTCTTCCGGGCGATTGTAATAACCTTTCATGACCGCGCCGCCGCGCACGACGATCTCGCCCACTTGTCCGGGTGGAAGCTCGAAGCCGCGACTATCGAAGATCGTGACCTCCAAACTCGGAAGTTGTTTGCCGACCGAGCCGGGTTTGATCGCAATGTCCGGGCGATTCGTGGTAATGAGCGGCGGGCATTCGGCCGCGCCATAGCCTTCATAAATCGGTTTGCCGAAGCGTTGCCGCAAGGCCTCGCGCAGATGATCTTCCAAGCGCGCGCCGCTCACCAAGAAAACTTGCAACGAGCTTAACGGATCGGCCAAAGTCGCGGCCTCGGTTTCGGTATTGGCGCTGCCGTTCCGGCCTGGTCCTTCGAGCAGCAACGGCAACATAGAAGGCACGGCCACAAAATGCGTAATCTTCTCGCGCGCGATGGTCGAGATCACCTCGTTCGCATTGATGCGCGGCACGAGCACGCAACACGCGCCGGCCGCGAGCGCGACGTTCATCGTGAGCATGTGGCCGAGATTATGAAACAACGGCAACGCCGCGGCGAAACGATGCTCGTGATTGATGTTGAAAGTTTCCCAACAAGAGAGCGCCGCGGCCGCGGCATTTTCATGCGAGAGCACGACGCCGCGCGGCGCTTCCGTGGTTCCGGAAGTATAAAGAATGAGCGCCGGATCCTCGGGATTGATCACGGGACGCTTGGCCAACGGCTGCGATTCGGAAACCAATTTGGTCAGCTCGACGCATACGCGCGGCTTGAGAGCTTCGCGTTGTTCCGGCGTCAAATTGCCGAGCGTAACGTAAAGCCCGCACGACGCGACTTTTTGCGCCGCGGGAATGATATAACGCGCAAAGCCTTCCCACGCGACAAAACCGGCAGCTTGCGCATCGTTGAGAAGGGCTTCGATTTCAGATTCGCGCGAAAGGAGGTTGACGGGAACGACTTGCGCGCCGAGCGTCAGCAGCGCATAATAAACGAGAGGGAATTGCGGCAGGTTGGGCATCATAAGCGCGACCCGGTCGCCGCGCTGCAAGCCTAAACCGGCAAAGCCGGAAGCGAGGCGATTCGCGACGCTCGCAAAGTAATGATAGGTGAGGCGCGTCTCGCCATACACAAACGCATCGGCAGTCGCATATTTTGCAGCGGAAATATCCAGGAAATCCAGCAGCGAACGAGCAACCATAAGGCCTGCGACGGGGTATGAATTCGCTTAGGAAAAATCAAACGGCAAAGAGGTTGGAAAATTCCGGACGGGGTAAAAACTCGACTCGGCCTTGGCGTTGGCGTTGGGGAAACGTGCGGCGCCAGGCCCGCGTCGAGAGAAGTAGAGACTGCTCGCAAAACTTACGGCTTCACGATTTGGTGAAACTCTGCGTCGCTTGGGTTACGGTTTTAAAAGTTTCGAAAATGGAGTTGAGTTTGGTGATGGCCAAAATGCCTTCCATCGTTTCACTGATCGCGGCCAGTTTGAGATCGCCGCCGCGATTCCGTATGGAGGTCAACATGGAAATCAAAACGCCCAAACCCGAACTGTGCATGCGTTTGACTGCCGCCAAATCGAGAACGAAATTTTTTACGCCCGTATCCAACAGCTTTTGTATTGCCTCCTTCATCTCTTGCGAGTCAGGAGTGCCTCCTTGTAACTTCCCGGTGAGATTCACGACCGCGATCTCACCTATGAGTTGATGCGCAATAGCCATATTTTTTCTCTTTAAAAGTGAAACGAGTATATAACAAAAGCCCTAAATTGTCAAGCGAAAATTCCCCTGCGCAGTGATGCCTCAGATTGGTGGGCGGACTGCGGCGTTTTGGGGAGGCATAACCCCGAGAGATGTCCCCGTTTATTTGTGGATGCGCGTGCTAGGAGCTGTTCGGTGAGAAGAGCGCGTCATAAGCCTCGGGTTGGGGCTCGTGCGCGAGTTTATCCAGTGCGGTTTTGAAGTTCAACCACAAATCACCGCGCTGGCGTTTTTTCAGGGTGAGCAGCGTGGGTATCAAAATCTCGCGCGTCTTGGCGCCCGCATCGGCTTGCGAGCCAAAACTGCTTTCCCGCTCGGCGGGATCACCAAGCGTCGCAGTTCGCGCTCGGCAAAGCTGTTGTCTGCGGGAATCGAACGGTGGTGCGCCCAATGATAAAGCCGGTGCGCTTTTTCACGCCCGGCGCTTGGGCGGCATACACCCGACGACACTGCGGGCAACGCCGCCGCGTGAGTTGATACACCCCTTTCTTCACGCGCGCGGGCACCACTTCCGTCACGGTGCGTTCGCGCACATCCAAACTTTCCAGCGCCACTTGGCAGTCGGGACAAACGTGCGCGGTGTCCACAGCCATCACTTCGTCGGCTTCATGCGGAGCAATGCGGGCGCGGCCAAAACCGCGATGGCCGATGCGGCCGCCGTCATTCTTCTTCTCTGCTTGGGTGTTGGCTTGAAGGGCTTCTTTGCACAGGGCGTGGAGGAACCGAAATAGCCTTCGTCGCTTTGGCGCTGTTGATAACGCAGCTTGTCTTTGAGGCTTTTATTCTCGGCGCGCAAGCGTATGATTTCGTCTTGCAGTTTGACGCATTGCGTGCAAGCGGGTCGTGTTAAAGTCAGGCCGCGTTCGGTGTTCATCGCGTTTGGCAACGTTCGCGAAAATTTTTGGTGAGGGGATAAAGATAAACGTGTTTGAAATGGTGCGCGCCGATCAAACCGTTATAGAGTTGTTCGTTGGGCGTGCGACTCACCAACGTCAGCGTGGGCGTGGGAAAATGATCGAGGCGACCTTCGAGAAGCGTGGTATCAAGGGGGTGGCACAGAGAAGTGCGATTGCGATAGCCGGGCTGGCGCGCGGCTTTGAGTGGGGGCGGCAAAGTAATCAGACCGCGCGCTTCGAGTTGGCGCAACAGATCGCGGCACGCGATCTCGCGGTAAGCCCCCATTGGCTTGACGAAAATCCCACAAGCGACAGAGCCGCCGGGAGAGATGGGTTCGACCCAGATGACTTTCGGTGGTCAGCAACTGGCGAATCGACGCCAAATCTTCTGGCGTCATCCTTCTGCCGCGAATGTGCAGGTCCGTTTCCATGAGGCCTGGAACAGGCAAAAAATAAAATCGAGACGCCAGTCTTTTTATAAAACTTGCCGGCTACATTCCGGCCAAGTGGATCGCATTGTCCACCAATCTGAGGCATTACGAGGCAGGGGAATTTTCGCTTGACAATCTAGCAATTTTTTGATACTATGATCGCGGTTTTTAAAGACAACCTTTAGTCATGTGGTATTGCGCATACTCTTTGCGTTTGCGCTCAAAATTGACACGGGCAAAGAGTGAAAGTAACATCTCGGTTTCGAACTAACCATGGAGGCATCAAGCTCATGGCAAAATCGCTGAAGTCAGTTCTAGCCAAATTGTTGGTGGCGGGCATGCTGGCAACGTTGGCCTTGTCGGCTTGCTCGAAGCGCCCCAACGCGGAGCAGTTGCGCGCGTTGGAGGAAGCGAGAAAAGCGGCGTTGGCTGCGGAAGATTTGTTGGCGCAAAAGCAACGTGAGCGCGACAATCTGAAGCGTCAAGTCGAGCAAAAACGCGCTGAGTTGGCGAAAGCACAAGCCGAAAAAGCCGCAGTCGCAAAACGTCTCGGACAATGATTACAATGCCGGGCACGATCAATCCACCAATTCACGAACGAGCAATGAAATTCCCCGACTATCAAAATAGGAGGAGGGACGTAATGAAATCCCTTGGAAAGATTTTGCTGACCCTCATGCTTGGTGTTGCCCTGCTCGGTCTTGCGGGACCGGCCTTCGCACAAGAAAAGATGAGCATGGAGCAATACAACCAACAACTCACCGAATGGCAAGCGCGTGAAGCTGCGGCCAAAGCCGAGATCACTAAAGTCGATGCCGAGATCGAAGCTTTGAAGAAAGAGCTTGGCGATCTCGACACCCAGATCGCTTCGGAATGGGATCAAATTTATGCGCTGGTCGGTACGGACAAAGCCGGTGTCGATGCGTACCGCAATCAACTGAAGGCGTTGGAAGCGGAAGTGGACGGCTTGATGGCGCTCTCTCCCGAAGAGTTATTCAAGCGCCGCGCCGAGATCGATGCGTTGCAAGCGCGCCTCGACGAGATGAAGAAGAGCAAAATTTCCGCGCTCACCGAGATGCAAGATTTGATCGCGGTGATCGAAGGTAAGCTTACGCAATTGCGCAGCCGCATGCCGCAAGCTTTGTACAGCGAGTACAACGTCGAGAGGGGTGATTATCTCTGGAAGATTTCCGGCAAGGAAGATATTTATAAAGATCCCATGCAATGGATGAGAATCTACTCGTACAATCGCGAGCAGATCAAAGACGAAAATCTCATCTACCCCAATCAAGTCTTCAAAATTCACCGCGAAAACGGCCCGAACGAATATCTCGTCGCGAAAGGCGATTACTTGGCGAAGATTTCAGGCGCCGCGAGCGTGCTGGGCGACCCGTCGGTGTGGCGCAAGGTTTATGAAGCCAACAAAGACGTCGTCGGCGAAGACCCCAACAAAATTTATCCGTATACGGTTTTGCGCGTTCCGAGATAACTTGTCCACGAAATTCCACAAAGAGCAGGCTAAGAGCGAGTTGCAAAACTCCTAGCCTGCTTTTGTTTTTTACGCATGTCAGCAAGAGGTTTTATAAGCTTGGATCAACCCGCACACGAACATCGCATCAGCTTGCGAGGCGTGGATACGCTTCGTCTCCTTGGTCACGGGGACCGCTACCTCAACGAAATTTCCAAAAACTTCAAAGCGCGCATCGTCGCGCGCGGCAATGAGATCATTTTGCTGGGCGAAGAGGCGGAGCTCAAGCTCATCGATCGCGTGTTCACGGAATTGATTCTCATGCTCAATCGTAACGGCGAGCTGCGTCACGCGGATATCGCCACGGTGATTGAGATTGTGAAACGCGGTGAGTCGCCAGAGGTGGCGCTGAAGCAGCCGGCCAACGGGCATCCTGCGATCGTGTATACTAAAAGCGCCGCCATCAAACCGAAAAGCGCGGGACAGGCGGAGTTTTATCACGCCACGCAAAAGAACGATATCGTGTTCGCCATCGGCCCGGCGGGCACGGGCAAAACTTACCTCGCGGTGGCAATCGCCGTCGCGCATTTGCGTGACCGCCAATTGGAGCGTATCGTGCTCACGCGGCCCGCTGTGGAAGCGGGTGAAAGCTTGGGTTTTCTTCCCGGCGATTTCAAGGAGAAAGTCGATCCCTATTTGCGCCCGTTATACGATGCGCTCAACGACATGATTCCCGCGGACAAGCTGCGGCGTTATTTGGAGACGATGATCATCGAAATCGTGCCGCTCGCGTACATGCGCGGCCGCACGTTGAACAATGCCTTCGTGATTTTGGACGAGGCGCAAAACACTTCGCCCTCGCAAATGAAAATGTTTCTCACGCGCCTGGGCATCAACTCCAAAGCCATCATCACGGGCGACATTACACAGATCGATTTGCCCAGCAAGCAGGAATCCGGCTTGATTCAAATTCGCGAAATTTTGGCCGGTATCGAAGGCATTGCTTTCGTTTATTTGGATGACAAAGACGTGGTGCGGCACAAGCTGGTGCGCGACATCATTAAAGCTTATGATCTGCACCAACGTTGAAGGTTGAATCCCTGTGAGTAAACTGCCCCCTAGATTGAGCGTCGGCGTGCAATCGTTTCTGAAGCTGCGCTTCCACGAAGTGCGCTGGCAAGAACACCGCTGGCAGTTTTTGATCGCTGCGCTCTTCATCGCGCTAGTCGTCACGTTCTTTCCGCGCGACCAATCGTTTCAGTTCGCCGATTTGCGCGAAGGCGATATTTATCTCGGCGATCAAATCATCGCACCCTTCACCTTCTCCGTCGATAAAACCCTGGAAGAATATGCCCGGGACAAACAACTCGCGCGCGAAAAAGTCTATCCGATTTTCGTGCGCAATGACAGCGTGGCCGCGCAGCAATTCTTCCGTTTGCAAAACTTTCTCGGCGAAATCGAGCAGACGCTCGATTCGCTCTCCCCGGATTCGATCAAAGCGCGGCGTTTGCAAGAAGTTTTTTCCCGCCACAATACGACGCTCGCCGGCGCGCCCGTTTTAGTGCAAAGTTTGAGGCGCAACCACCTGAGCTATAAAGAGTTTCTTCAACAACTCACCCGCATCGCGCGCGATTTGTATTCCATCGGAATTCTCAATCTCGAACGCACGGCGTTGCCGCACAACGCCGCGAAAATATCACTGCGCTCGGGCGCGAATGAAATGGTCGAAGACTTGGAGAATCTCAATACCGTCGCTTCGTTGAACAATACCGTTTTGAAAAAGCTGCGTGAGATCGAGAACATCAAAGATCCGGTCGTGACGTTGGGCTATCAAATTCTCACCACCTTTCTCACGCCCAATCTGTTTTTCGAGCAGGATGAAACCGAAGCGCGTTATGCCGAAGCGGTTGGGCGCGTTCCGTTGGCGCGCGGCACGGTGTTGCACCATGAAAAAATTATTGAAAGCCACGAGAAGGTTACCAAGGAGCACATTCAAAAACTGAAATCGCTCGCAGCGGCCAATGCGGAACGGCGCATGTCGGAGGGCACGTGGCGCTGGCTCTTGCCGTTCGTGGGAAAAATTTTGGTCATAACGCTGGCGCTCGCCGTGTTGGGGCTTTATCTCGGCCTTCAACGCGAAGAATTGTATCGCGACCTGAATAAAGTCGTTTTAATTGCGCTTATTCTTCTGCTCGTGCTCATTCTCGCGCACTTGGCGAATCGCTTCGAAGTTTCGGAATATCTCGTTCCCATGGCCATGGCGCCGATGCTGTTGACGATTTTTTTCGACGCGAAAGCCGGATTCGTAGGCACGGTCTCTTTGAGCATTATGCTGGGCAGCTTGCGCGGCAACGAATTTGTGACCACGTTTGCATGTTTGATCATCGGGCTCGCCGCTATTCTGGCCGTGCGCAAAGTGCGCTCGCGCTCGTGGATTCTCAAAGCGATTCTATATCTCGGCCTCGCGTACTTTCTGGTCGTGACGGCGATCGCGTCCCTGCTTTTTTCGCCGCTCGAACGATTGCTGGATAACTTGCTTTATAGCATGCTCAATGCGCTCTTCTGCCCGATCCTCACCTATGGCGTGATGGTCATTCTGGAATATTTGTTCGACGCCACCACCGACGCCACTTTGCTGGAGCTTTCCGATTTGAACCGGCCGTTGCTGCACGAATTGGCGTTGCGCGCGCCGGGCACTTATTATCACAGCATTCTCGTGGGCACGCTTTCGGAGGTCGCCGCGGAAGCCATCGGCGCGAACTCGTTGCTCGCGCGCGTAGGTGCATATTATCACGATCTCGGCAAACTCGAAATGCCTGAGTACTTCGTCGAAAACCAAAAAGGCGGAAAGAATCCGCACGAAAAGCTGGCGCCGAGCATGAGTTGCCTCGTCATTACCAATCATGTCAAGCGCGGCGTCGAGATCGCCGAAAGCAACGGCATTCCCAAAGAGCTTCGCGATTTCATCACGCAGCACCACGGCACCAACCTGGTCGCGTTTTTTTATAAGAAGGCGCAAGAGTTGAGCGAAGACGGCGATATGCAAGAGGCCTCTTTTCGTTATCCCGGCCCCAAGCCGCAGAGCAAGGAAACCGGCATCGTCATGCTCGCAGACGCGGTGGAAGCAACGGTGCGCGCTTATCGCGAGCCTTCGGTGAGCCGCATTCGCCACATCGTCAGCGGCATCGTGGCCGAGCGCTTTACCACCGGCGAGTTGGATGAATGCCCCTTGACGCTGCGCGATCTCAACAAAATAAAAGAAAGCTTCGAGCGCACGCTGAACGGCATTTATCACGGACGGATTCAGTATGCGGGGGAGTTGAAAAACAATTTCACAAAAGAAAAACGCGGAACCGCTTTGCAGGCCTCCGAAAATGACCATGATCTCGACGTTGGCGAGGAAGCGCCGGTTCACTTTCCCAAAGGTTGATCGCTATTCGAATCCTTTTGGCGAATATCTTTTTGCACTCCCCTTCTGCAACCAACAATTCAAAGTGCCCACAGCGCAAAACTTGCTGCGTCTAAAACTGCCGCGCACGGCCCAAGCCCGACGCTTGCTTTTACAACGTGATCGCCTCGTGTTGGCATTGCAAGAAACGTGGCGCGAACACAGTGCAGACCCGGCGGAGATCGAAGTCGCTTTCATCGATGAGCCTTCGATTCAAAGGCTCCATTACGATTATCTGCAAGATCCTTCTTCAACGGACATCATCACGTTCGATCTCGGCCTTTCTCCGGAACAGATTCGCCTTGGCGCGCTTTACATTTGCCCCGAGGTGGCAGAACGCCATGCTTCTAAGTTCAAAACTTCTACGCAAAAAGAAGCGCAGCGCTTGATCGCACACGGCATTTTGCACCTGCTCGGTTATGACGATCATTCTCCTGCCGACCGTCGTCGCATGCGCCGGCGCGAGAAGAAAATTCTCGCATTGATCGCCCACCCCAAACGAACCATAACAAAATAACGGAGAGGATATTTTGCCGAACGTCTCGTTCCCGCCTTTGATGATCAGCCATTTAAAATTTTCGTGCAGGGCTTGTCTCATGAAATCTTTTGCTCTTTGCGTTTTACTCTGTTCGCTCGCGTCTCTGGCGGGTTGCCAGGATCAACCTCGACCGGAACTCTCTCCCCGGCAAGCCGATAGCCTCGCGGTAAAAGTTCTCGTCAATGATTTCGCCCCTTTGATGGAGCGCTTCAATGCGGACTCGGCGAAAGTGCGGCTCTTGGTTTTGCTTTCGCCCGCTTGAGGCATCTGTCGCCATGGCGCCCGGGTGGTGCAACGCGAAGTGCTCGAAAAAAATCCCTCGTCGCAACTGGCAGCTTATATCATCTGGCTGCCCGTACTGCCCAATGACAATCACTATCACGCAATCGGTGCGCGGCGCTTGGCGCTTGATCCTCGCGCCCTGCATTTTTGGAATGAGGATCAAAGCCTCGGGGCAGGGTTTGTCAAGGCTCTGCCGTTGAGCGAAGATTGCAAATTGGCGTGGGATGTTTATCTCGTTTATCGCAGCGGGGTAAAATGGGAACGCATGCAACCGCCACAACCGAGTTTTTGGATGCATCAGTTGAGTTGCATGCGTTCACAGGAGCTGCGCTTGGAAGGGAAAAAACTGCGCGAAGCGGTATACGAGGCGCAACGCTAGTGACGGGATAACCGTTTTCAATCTAAAGTAAAATCTTCGACATGACCGCCAGTCGCGGTGACAAAAGATTTTTCCAGCCATAGCAGCATTTGATCACGACGGCGCGCATAGGCTTGAAATTGTTCCGGCGTCAATGGATCGGCAGAAGCCGGGCGAATACGCAGAGGGTCGATGGGCTTGCTGTTGAGATACATTGTGTAGTGCAAATGCGGGCCGGTCGAAAGTCCGGTCGAGCCGACATATCCCACCACTTGCCCTTGCTTCACGCAATCACCCACTTTTAAATCCGCAGCATACTTCGAGAGATGGCCGTACAGCGTGGTGAAATGATTCTTGTGCGCGACGATGACGCAATTGCCGTAACCGCCCTCCCACGCCATTTTTGTGATCGTGCCTTCCGCAGTCGAAGTCACGGGCGTGCCTTGCGGCGCGGCGAAATCGACGCCGGTGTGTGCGCGCACTTTTTTGAGAATGGGATGGCGCCGGCCATATGAGAAAAAGGAGGAGATGCGGCGATAGTTCAGGGGCGATTTAAGAAAAGTTTTTTGAAAGGAATTGCCGTTGCGGTCGAAGTAGCCGCTACGGCCCGTGCTGTCTTCATAAAAGCAGGCGAAGTAACTCGTGTCTGCCTGCTCATAGGTTGCCGCGAGCACTTTGCCATAGCGCACGAACTCACGAGCGCCGTTTTCTTTTTCCACAAAAAGCTTTTCATACAAAATGCGAAAGCGGTCGCCTTTGCGCGTGTCGATGAAAAAATCCATGTCCCATTGAAAGATGTCGGTGTAGGCGAGCAGCAACTCCGGCGATTCCTGCGTGGCAACGACAGCTTCATATAAAGTTGAATTGATTTCGCCGGAAAGAAAATGCGCCTGCGGCACGACGCGCAGCGAATCGAGTGCAGTGAGAAAGTCGCCGCTTTCCGCGCGCTTCACCCGAATGAGCAACTCCGGCGAAGCTTCATAGGTGAGTTGGTGCAGAGCGCCGGAAGAATCCACCATAAGCTGAAGTTCCTGTCCGGGCTTCAAGCGCCGCGGATCGAAAACTCTTCGCAACGCTTCCAATGCGGGAAAAATATCGTCGGGTTGCACCACGCTGCCGGCGAGAATCTGCCCCAGCGTTTGGCCGTGGGAAATGGTGTGATGAAATTCCAAAAGGCTCAACTTTTGCGTCGTGGCAGTCGAGTCTAGGTTGAGCGTTTGCAGGGGTTGTTGATGGACTGTGTCTGTTTCATGTTTGGTGAGAAAAAAAAGCACAGCCATTACAGCGACAATGAAAATGCGGCCGACCAGGGGTAATCGGCGAAATAGTAGCCGCATGCTCCTCTCCTCCGAAAGCTGGAATGAAAATTTTTCTCCTGAAGATTGTGGTCCGGTAACGTTTCTCTCTAATACCTCGCCGGATTCCGCCTCAATTCGGAAGCCGGCTCAAAACTGGTTTGTTCAACGTTTACGCGACGCGGCGGGCCGCACGCGTTTGGAAGGCTTTGATGTCTTTTGATAAGTAATGGAAAAGATTATCGGGCGAAACGGCCGCTTCGATACCAACGGACGAATCTCTTTGACCTCCATAAACGCCTCCCTGGAAAATGCTCAAACACTCGTGAAACTCGAGTTCAAGTTTTCGACTCGAATTTAAGGATGTCATTCTGGTAAGGAACTTCCCTAGTGCTCGGCTCTCTTCCCAGCGCGAGGGAAGGTTCTTCCAGAATGACAACGAGGGTGGTTTAACGGTGCAATGCTACGCCTCATAAACTCTCAACACCTCATACAACGTCGTGCGCTGCGCGGGAGTATAACCGGCTTCGCGAATGAGTTGCACCACTTCGTCGGTCGAAGTTTTATTCACGAAATTCGCGGCCGCGTGAACGTTCTCTTCGAACAGTGTGCCGCCGAAGTCGTCCGCGCCGAAGTGCAGCGCGACTTGCCCGATCTTTTTACCCTCCGAAAACCACGAAGCTTGGATGTGCGCAAAATTGTCGAGATAGATACGCGAGAGCGCGAGGATTTGCAGATAGCGGTTGGGCGTGGCGTAAGTCGGAATGATTTTTTCCAACGGCGTGTTGCCCGGCTTGAAGCTCCACGGAATGAACGCGGTGAAGCCGTTGGTCTCGTCCTGCAATTGCCGAATGGCTTCGAAATGCTCGATAATATCCTCATCGGTATCGAGGTGGCCGTACATCATCGTGGCTGTGGTTTTATAGCCGAGCAAATGCGCTTCGCGCATCACGTTCAGCCAATCCGCGGTCGTGCCTTTCTTGTGGCTGATCTTTTTCTTCACGCGATCGGTGAGAATTTCCGCGCCGCCGCCGGGAATCGTGTTCAAGCCGGCCTGCTTGAGTTGCAGCAAAACTTCGCGCAAGGAAAGGCCGGAGACTTCCGCCATGCCGCGAATTTCCGAAGTCGAAAAGAAGTGCGGATGAATCTCCGGCACCTCGGCGCGCGTGCGACGCACCATGTCGAGATAATATTCCAAGGGCAGTTTGGGATTGACGCCGCCTTGCAAGAGCACGGTCGTCACGCCTGCAGCGGCGAAGTCTTTGAACTTCGCAATCATCTCGTCCACGGAATACGTGTAGCTCTCGGCCTCGCCTTCGTGGCGATAAAACGCGCAGAAGATGCAATCCACGTTGCACACGTTGGTGTAATTGGGGTTGGTATCCACCACGAACGTGACCATGGGCTGCGGATTTTTAACACGCCGAATCGTGTCCGCGGCCGCTCCAATTTCAAGCAATTCGCCTTCCTGCAAAAGGCGCAGGCCTTCCTGTGGTGTCACACGTTCGCCTGCGGAGGCTTTGTCATAGAAATTTTGTAGCGACATTTTCTCCTCAAAACGGTTTTAAGCCAGAGCGACTTCATTAACGAGATAGGAATGTCCTAGCGGCTCAAAGGCATTCGTATTTTCCTGGGCGAGCATGTTTCTGATCTGCTCAAATTTTCTCACGGTTTCATCGGAATACAAATGCTCGCCGCAGTGCAAGCAAACTTCCGCATTGATTTTGATAACAGCCGTATTCCTTCCGCCGCGCAAAAGCTTTTCCACCTTTTTTTCAATCAGATCATTGCCGCAAAGCGGGCATTTTTCAAATGGTTTCATGAAGACTTCTCCACTCTTTTTTTAAAATCAATCCACCGGCTCGGATCTGGGCGATAGACTGTGATCAAGATTGCCCATTGGTTGTCTTGATTATAAGCCCAAACAGAGTGATGGGATCAGCTACGAGGTTGCCGCCACATATGAGACAACTAGGATAGGGCTTGTCATTGGGATAATGCTCTATTATTTCGCCAACGCGCCTTCCATCTTCTCCAACTCCACCACTACGCTGCCGAGATCAAACGCCTTCACGTAAATTTGGCTCGTCATCAACACCGGAATTTTGCGTTTGTCCGCGGTGAGATGCACGACCACGCGGCCTTTCTGTTGGAACAGCCCCGGCGTTTTGAGCAACGGCTCGACGACATAGCACTCGAACTTGCCTGCGCGCGTGCTCACCTTTTCTTTGCGATACACTACAATCTTGAGCGGATAAATTTTGTTGTCGGCATGGTTATCGACGAAAATCGAATCGCCCGGCGCGAAGTCCAACGTGCGAATGTAATACATAGCCGAGAGCACGTCTTGCACGAACGCCGGAACTTTCACGGTATCGCGTTTGGTTTTCTTTGTGGTGATCGCCAAACCTGCGCGATGATCGAACTCCACGAGTTGCTCGTCGCGAAAACTGCCCTCGTGTTGCTTTTTCTCAAAACGCCAACTGAAAATGCCCGTGATATCGGTGAAAGATTGAATGCGATCCTCGACTTTATAAAATTTCGAGAAGAAAGAATTCGACCAAGCTTCTGAGACGATGCGATAGCACTTTCGGCCATTCACTTCGACCATATCAGGAATGGAAAGCCGCGCATTGCCCGCGACGATCGGGCCGTAACGCACGATGAACGTCAGCTTCTCGCCGACATCAAACGCGGCGTTAGGCACTTCGCGAATCTTGAAAACGGTATCGAGCGGCGTGGCATAATTTGCCGTCGCATTTGGCGTTGCTTGAGCAAAAGCCGGAGATTGGCCGATTGCGATCAACACACAACCGACATGGAACAACCTCACGAACGCCCAACCCGAACGAGATGCAATCAAAACGATTGCACTTTTGGTGCAATAAGCGTCGGCGTCCTGTCGAAGCTCGAACATGATTCTTATCCGATCAAATTATGCAACGATATTCATCTCGTGCGCTTGCCGCAGCGTTTGCGGTTGTAATTTTTCTTCTGCCTTTGCAATCGCCGCCGCGACTGAAATCTCGCGCATGCATCCACACGCGCGCTCTTGCGTGTTGCGGCATTGATAGCATTCTTCTTCCTGCGACATCAAAACGTCCGCGCGGCAACCATATGGCCCCCAACGCTCCGGCCGGCACGCCGTAATCGGTGGATAAAATGCGAGGACCGGCGTCCCCATCATACGCGCGACGTGCAACGGCCCGCTGCTGTTGCCCACGAAAACCATTGCGTGCCGCAGCACGCCCGCTAATTCTATCAAACTGAGGCGGCCGGCGAGATCAATAAGTTTTGGCGAAGCATGCTCGCGAATAAACTCCGTGAGCGTTTTCTCGTTGGCGCTGCCGGTGAGCACGACTTGCAGCTTGCGTTCGTTATTGAGATAGGCTGCGAGCTCGGAAAAATTTTCCAACGGCCATTCGCGCGCGGAATTGCCGCTGCCCGGGTGCAGCACAACGTATTTTTCTCCCAAGCCCCATGCCGCCATTTTTTCGGCGAGCGCTTGTTCGTGCAGCGGCTCAAAACGATAATGGAACTCGATCTGCGCATTCGCGATGCCGAGCGGCTGCAAAAGATGGAGATTGAATTCCGCTTCGTGAAATTGCGCGTGCTTGCGATGCTCGTACACGCGCTGATTGAAGAGGCCGCTATACCAACGATAGCCGGTGCCGATGCGCAAAGGAATGCCCGCGCGATAAAACGCCCACGCCAACTCCGGACGCGGAAAGAGCGCGAGCACGACGTCGAAATCATACGAACGCAGTAATTTGGCCAGAGACCGCGCACCCATGACCTCGCCCAATGAATCGAGGCGTAAAACGCCGTCCACATGTGGGTGCAAATCTAAAATCTCGGCGGTATAATTGCGCGCCAAAAAGAAAACTTCCGCATCAGGAAATTCTTTTTTGAGGGCGGTTGCGGCCGGAGTCGAGAGCACGAGATCACCCAAACGATCGGTGCGCGACAAGAGAAAACGTTGCGTGGTGCTCATATGGTTTCACGGCGGCGTTCCTGAACCAAGTGTACAATCGCCGGCAAAATACGATCGAGCTCTTCGGCAATGAGCTCCCCGCACTCGCGATACACCGTGAGGCTCGAACCGATGGGGTCTTCGATATCGGGATCGTCCAATGGCTCGGAGTTGGCGAATTGCTTCAGCAAAAAAACGTTTTCGCGATAAGCGGGATAACGCCGGCGCAGGTAATCCACGTGCTCCGTCGCCATCGCGAGAATCAAATCGGAATTTGCGACGAGCTCACGCGTCAAGCCTTGCGAGCGGTGCCGGGAAATATCGCCGCCCATTTCGCGCACGACGCGCCGCGAATATTCCGCGGCAGGCGAGCCTTCGATATCCAGCGTGCCGGCAGATTGCACTTCAACTTCGTCTTGCAAGCGGCTCGGCAGCTTCAGCCGCAACAGGCCTTCGGCCATGGGGCTGCGGCAACTGTTGCCGCTGCACACGAATAGAATAGAATAAGGCCGGCGCTCCTGCGTCACGATGGCATCGCTCCAATAATTTTTTCCACAGCCTCTTGTTTGATGGCGCCGCGCCGCACGATTCGCAACGGCATGGTTGTGACATCGATAATCGTCGAAGGCGCGGCATGAAAAATCGGGCCTGCATCTAAAATCAAATCAATTGCGTTGCCCAATTGCGCGATGATCTCCTCGACCGAGAGCACGGCTGTATCGCCGGAAAGATTGGCGCTCGTCGAAGTAATGGGCGCACCCAATTGTAAACTCAACTCACGCGCGAGCGTGTTGTTCGGCACGCGCACCGCGATTTTATCCGTGCCAGCTGTGAGATTCTTAGACACAGTTGCACTCGCATGAAAGATGAGCGTCAACGGTCCGGGCCAAAAATGCTGCGCCAGTTTTTCGGCAGACGGAGGAAAATCTTTTATCCAACCCGAGAGCAGTTCTTTGTTGCCGACGATGAGCGGTATGGCTTTGTGCAGCGCGCGTTGTTTCAGAGTATAGAGCCGCATAATCGCATGCTCTTGCCGCGCATCCACGCCGAGGCCGTACATTGTATCCGTCAAATAAGCGAGCACTTGGCCGTTGCGCAAAGCTGCGACTGCGGTGGCAACGATTGCAGCAGAAGGAGCGTTTGAATCGGCTTTGAGAATGCGCATGCGTTCTCACGGGTTGACTTGCAACCTCTTCGATTTGTCATTCAGTAGGAATCTTTTTTAAGCACTGGGCTGCATCTCAAGCGAGTAAAAAGATTCCTACTGAATGACATACGAGGAGGGAAAGTGTCACCTAAATTTGGCTCGGAGTAATGCTGAACTCATCGTTTAACTACATTGTGTCTAAAGAATCGCCACAACTCGCTTGAAAACTTCTTCGACTCCGATTTCCTTCATGCACGCATGCGTGCCAATCGGACAAGTGCGCGAGCCGTGCGCGCTGCACGGGCGGCAGGGCAAATCTTTTTCGATGACGGCGTGCCCTTCACCGAAAGGTGCGAAACCCAAGCGCGGCACGGTCGGGCCGAAGATCGTGAGGACGTGACAGCGCGTCGCCACGCCGAGGTGCGTGGGCGCGCTGTCATTGCTCACGAGCACGCCGCACTCGTTCAGCAATGCCGCAGATTGCCTGAGTGAAAGTTGTCCGGCAGTATTGATACAAGCCGGGCCGACGTCATTTTGAATTTGTTGGCAAAGAGCCTCGTCGTTTTTTCCGCCGAGCAGAAAAACTGTTGCGCCGGTTTCGTCAATCAGCTTGCGCGCGAGGGCTATAAAACTCTCGCGTGGCCAGCGTTTCGTGGCCCACACGGAACCGGGCGCGAGTGCAATTCCATTTTGAAAATTTTCTTTTTTGAATGAAGCAACGCGCGTCTCGTCGCTTTCATCCCAATAAACCGCGGGCTTAAAACGGGAAGCGAGCTCACCGAAGCCGCGCAGCAAATCCAAATTGCGTTCGACTTCGTGCTTCTCGAGATAAGGTACTTGTTTGGTAAATAAAAATGCGCCAGCGCTGCGATTGAAGCCGATGCGCCGAGGAATACGCGCGCACCAAACCAATAACGCACTTCTCAAAGAACGATGCGGCACGAGCGCGAGATCGAATTTCTCTTCGCGCAACTGCCGCGCAAGCCGCCACAAGCCGCACGCGCCGCGCTGTGTGCCGCGCTTATCATAAATCCAAACGCGCTGAATGTACGGATTCTTTTCCAACAAGTTTGCCGCGCCGGGAATCACCGTGAAGTGAACTTCGCACGGCGCGAACATTTCATGCGCGGCTTGCGCCAGCGGCGTTGCGAGAATCACGTCGCCGATGAAGGCGGTTTGAAGGATGAGAAGCTTCTTCATTGAAAACTTCTCATCACGCAGATTCACTCAAAGCCGCATGAGGCTCACCGGCATTTGTTCCCGCCAATGCCAACGGCGCGGTTTTCCACCTGCGGTGCATCCAAAACCAATGATCGGGATAACGCCGCACGTATTTTTCCAGCACGCTCGTCCACGCTTGCGTGATGTGTTGCAGCTTCTCTGCTTCACTCCAATGCAAGGGCAGATCGTTGAAGCGCA
>Ga0247727_10001409_pt1 | contig 57241 bp, 45 predicted proteins | sample WisWelCaveWW1625_FD_202498 | JGI IMG/M metagenome (GOLD analysis project Ga0247727, IMG submission 202498) | Biofilm microbial communities from Wishing Well Cave, Virginia, United States - WW16-25 | ecosystem: Environmental > Aquatic > Deep subsurface > Groundwater > Cave microbial mat | place... | reverse complement strand
GGATGCAGGCATCTGATATGCTTTTCAATATCTTCCTACGGAATATGTCTGGAAACGGGCATCCCCAAATTTATGATTCGCCTTTATCTTTAGCGCAAAATAAAGAGGTTCTGAGTTAAAAAAATTTTCTTTCGGTATACCAAAAATCAGATCAAGCATCATCACTTTAGCTCTTTATAAGGGTTTCGCCATCCCAAAAAACACGGACATTTTTTTCAAACAACCTGAGCCAGGCGCGATGTTTTTATTTTTGAAAACAAAAGTCTTTCAGCGGAAATCGGTTTAGTAAAATCCAACCGTGTTTTACAACTATTACCTCTTACTCTCCGTAACAAACAGGTCCGTGAACATTCCTGCGGAGGCCTCCGTGGCGTGGAGCATTTTTACCGAGCCGTCTTCACCGTAGAAAGTCTTTGATTTAAATGTAAGCGCATCCCCGGTAAACCGTTCTTCCTCCGACAGCCTGTCCTGCTCATCATACACATAAAACGCGCTGAGATCCCTGGCAAGTGTTGAATAATGATTCTCGCTCATCTTGCCCTTTTCATTGAATTTTTTGCTATGCGACGCATATTTGCTTCCCTTTCCATCATACACCACGTAGTCGTTCCCGGAATGAACCGTCCTGAAAGATGTGCCGTCATTCAGATTGTTCTCCGTCGATTCCTTCAGTATCCAATCCTCACCTTCCTTTGACCATTTTGCCTTATACTGCTCCGTGAGTTTACCGTCTGAATCATATTTTTCATGCAGGACGAGCCGGTCCTCCTCATATGTAAATTGCTCTGATCCCTCGGAAACGCCTTCCTCATCGAAGATCTTTTTGGCCATGATCTTACCTTCATTGTATTCCGAGAGGATCAGGGTTACGCTGCCATCTGCAAAGATCTTTTCTTCTTTCAGGGGTCTATCCGCTTCGTCGTAGCTTATCCTCTCCTCCTCTGATAATTCTTCTCCGAAATAATGCGTATGTGAAACGACCAGTCCTTTTTCGTTGAATCCATAAACATAGCTTTCTGTAACAACGCCGTCCGTATCGAATTCTTCACGGAGAATCATTCCTCCCTTTTCGTCATGGTGTTTCGCTTCAACTTTGAACGCCTTCGAAAGATCAGGCAGAGCGCCAAGCTCATCCGGGCTGATGCCGGGGAACCTCCAGATAGTTTTGATGCAGTTAACAGGCTTCTCCATTGACCGCGAAAGTACCAAATCGTACAGGAAAATACCGGTTTAATATTCATATTTTTGCAGGAAATCCCATGTCCGGGTCTTAAACCAATCCTATGCGCACAACACTTCTCATTGCATCGTTTTCTCTGTTGATCTCCTGTTCTGAAACAGGATATAAATACCCTGAAACACGAAAGGTGGAACAGACCGACGACTTTTTTGGTACGAAAGTCAGCGATCCGTACCGCTGGCTTGAGGATGATAATTCGGCCGAGACCGGAAAATGGGTGGATGCGCAAAATGATGTTACCTACGCCTACCTTGCCGCGATACCTTTCCGGGACAAAATAAAAGAGCGACTCACGGAGATCTGGAATTTTGAAAAGCTAAGCACCCCATTCCTGAAAGGAAAATACTATTTCTATTACAGGAATAACGGGATCCAGAATCAAAGCGCGCTTTATTACAAGAACGGACTGAACGGCGAAGAAAAGATGCTCATCGATCCGAACACCTTTTCAACGGACGGTACGGTTGCCATGTCCGGTATAAGTTTTTCTAAGGACGCAAAACACATGGCATACAGCATAAGTAAATCCGGTTCAGACTGGCACGAATGGTATGTCCTTGATGTGGAAACCGGGAAGAAATTACCTGACAAACTTGAATGGATCAAGTTCTCGGGACTTGCCTGGCAGGGAAACGGTTTTTATTACGCGCGTTATGAAAAACCGGAGGAAGGAAACGCATTAAAAGGTTCGAATTCCAATAACCGGCTTTATTATCATCGTTTAGGCGATGAACAATCCAGGGACAAACTTATACATGAAGATCCTGAACATGCAAGCTGGAGCTTTAGTCCCCAGGTCACCGATGATGGGAAGTATCTCATAGTATATGTTTCCGAATCTACCTCAGGTAACCGGATGATGTATCGCGGCCTTGATAAACCGGATGCGCCTTTTGAGCTTTTCTCGGAAGATTTTAAGAATGAATTCGGTGTAGTGGATCATGTGAATGGCCGGTTCCTTGTTAAGACAAACAAGAATGCGCCACTTGAGAAACTGGTGGCGATCGATCCCTCGAACCCTAAGGAAGAAAACTGGACCACGATCATTCCCGAAAGGAAGGAACTGCTTGAATCCGTCTCCATGATGGCGGATAAACTCGTTTGTCGTTACCTGGTGAACGTATGCAGCAGAATGTTCCTGTTCGACCTTGAAGGGAAAGAAAGGGGAGAGATCCCTGTGGAAGGCCTGGCAACGGTCAGCGGATTCAGCAGCGATACGAAAGATTCCCTCGCGTTCTATTCACTGGCAACCTTCACTTCGCCCGGAACCATTTACAAGTATAACGCGAACACGGGCGTCTCATCTGTGTATTCTGAACCAAAGATCGATTTTAAATCAGGCGATTACGAAACAAAACAGGTTTTTTATCCTTCAAAGGATGGCACCATGATCCCCATGTTTATCACGCATAAAAAAGGTATTAAAGCAGACGGGACCGCTCCTTGTTTTCTCTTCGGTTATGGCGGATTCAATATCAGCTACACACCTGAGTTTCGTATCGATCGCGCGATATTCCTCGAGAACGGAGGTATCTACGCAGTTGCGAATATGCGCGGAGGAGGTGAGTTCGGGGAAGAATGGCATAAAGCGGGGACAAAATGCAACAAGCAGAATGTTTTTGATGATTATATCGCTGCAACAGATTACCTGGTCAATGAAAAATACACAACACGTGAACGTCTTGCCATTCATGGCCGGTCGAACGGCGGACTTCTGATCGGGGCTGTCATGACACAGCGGCCTGATATTGCAAAAGTTGCCTTGCCCATGGTGGGCGTTTTGGATATGTTACGCTATCAGCTTTTCACGATCGGGAGATACTGGGCTTCCGATTATGGTACCAGCGATAACAAAGAAGAATTTGAATGTCTGTACAAATACTCGCCGTTGCACAACTTAGAAAATGTTGAGTATCCCTGCACGCTTGTGTTAACGGGAGATCATGATGATCGTGTTGTACCTGCTCATTCTTTCAAGTTCGCTGCTACTCTTCAGGAAAAACATGCAGGCTCGAACCCGGTCATGATCCGTATTGATAAGAATGCAGGACATGCTGCCGGAAAACCCACGGCCAAACAGATCGAGGAATATACAGACATGTGGTCTTTTGTATTCTTCAACTTAGGAATGAGCATGTGAAAGTTCCGGCAATTTTTCTCTGCCTGCTTGCATTCCTGACCTCCGTTTCGCAAGTAAACGTAAAGAGTTTAAGTCGCGCTGAAAAGTGGTGGGCATTCAAATATCCCTTCGCGGCAAAAAAAGCAAAAAAAATCAGTGTGGAGGTCATTGAATACTGCAATGCGCTTGCACAGAAGGACAGTTTTTGCGGGAGTGATCTGAATGGCGGGAAACTTGATGCCTACCGTCACACCTACTGGATGGCGCGACTTTGTGAGGTCATGAAACCAAGGAAGGCATATTCATTAGGTTTTGCACATGAAAAAGGCAACAGACAATACTTCAAAAAACATAAAGAGGAAGATGGTGTAATGCCTGACTCCATGATGACGGTGATGGACCTGGTGAACAACCAGATCGGGATAGAAGTGGGTACCTGGCTGGCCTGGAATCCATCAAGCGGAGAATACTCGATAGAAAAAACGCGGCAAGTTGTCATGGAGAGATTGAAGACAGGAGATCTCCGGATCCTTTTGAAAGATGAAGATGGAAATTTTCGAACCTGCGATAAGAAAAAGATCGATATGAATAAGTATAAGGGAAAATGGAATGTGCCTAAGTGCCTGGTAAAAAGCTCGACGACCCTTCGACAGGCTCAGGATTAACAAACTCTACTACTTGGCTTTGCGGATGGAGAAGAGCCAGCGGGCAAATTTGTTTCGTTCTCCCCTGCTCCGGAATACTCCCATTGAAGTATCCTTCACGTCTTCTACAGAATAAAAAGCGGATGGATTGTGCTCATGAATGATGTCTTCAATATCCTGCACATTCTCTCTTTTTACGATCGTGAATATGAGTTTAACCGGTCCTTTGGAACCGGCAGCGTCCAGGATCGTCACCCCATGATTCGACTTTGATAAGGCTTCGACCAGTGGTGCGTGATCCAGGTTGGTGATAATACGGATGATCTGCATACCCAGAGCAATTCTTTCTTCAATTATCAGTCCAACATAATTTCCGGCTGCGAACCCACCCGCCCAGGCAATGTAACAAGGCCAGGTATTTATTCCGTTAAGTATCTGCTTTACAACAATGATCCAGATAAGCACTTCAACAAATCCCAGCATCGGGACGATCCTTTTGTACCCTTTGGCAATGAAAATATGCCGAATGGTTCCAAGGGTGACATCAAAGAGACGGGAAAAAAATATCAGGATGGGAAGCCAGAGGTAATTGTACAGATCGTCGTTCATATATACATTGCAAAGCTATTTATTTTACAAGAATGACAGAACGCGATTCCCGCATTTCTCCGGCGCGAACGGAGACATAGTATGTTCCGGCTGCAAGGGCTCCTGCGGAGAATCTGATCTCATGATTTCCGGGAGAAAGTTTCTCGTTCCTGATCTCCCGAATTGTACGACCCAACTCATCGAGCAATTCCACTCGCACAATTTGTGCTTTATCGAGCATAAAGGAAATGGTTGCTGCTTCAGAAAACGGGTTAGGATAGCATAACAATCCTAAAGTAAACTTTTGTGTTTCCAGGTCTTTCACGGTAACGATATCTCCCACACTTGTAAGATTTGTTGAATACATCCCATGGGAATGCGTTGCAACAACGACCAATCCATCAGAAACTCTAAAATCGATCATATCGCAAATGGCATTACCGATCGTGTTTGTTGCCTGTTGTACCCAGATGGTCGACATTCCCATAAGGGTATCCGTAGCGTAAAGTCCGGTGGATGTTGCAAGGAGATAGATCTTTCCATCGCTCACCGGAATAATGGATGCCCAGCGAACAGAAGGTCCTGCATTGCTTGAAGGATCAAGATTACCACCTACCGCAGTCCAGCCGGTGGTGGGAAGTCCGCCCGTAGGATGATAAAAAACACTTCGTATCCCATAATTCGACATAGAAAGTAACATTTCATCTCCGTTGTTCGGATTCGATGTGATGCAACTTACGTTTCCGTTCGGAATTACTGTATTGGAAGTAATGTCTGTTTTCAATGGCTGTCCTACACTTGCATTATCGATACGATATATCTTTTTAAGCGTTGTGCCGAAGTAAGCCCGGTTCCCGGGCGTAGTTGTTACATGCACAGCAGAGATCTTCGTATTCGCTTGCGTCACGCTATCGTTGATCCTTGTCCAATACGTACTGATGGAGTCATAATTACCCGCCAGCGGAATGCCTCCAAGACTGTCATTTCTCCATAAAAACTTTCCTGCAGCGAGATACATCTTATCGTTGTTGTTAGGATCGATCGTATACGGATTGATGAACAAATAACTATTGCCTCCGATAGGATCTATCCGGGCGAAATTCTGTACGATCCCGTTCCCATCGAGTGTTGCCTTCATCATCTTTCCGTTCTGGATCGACAAATAATACATGCTTTGTCCGTTAGCGATATAGCAGTAAGAACCGTCACCTCCCCTTGGTGTCACCCATGGCGAGGTCAGATTGGAATTGTTAGTAAACCAACTGCCGTTATCCTGGGCTCCGGCCACAATGATATCATTTCCCGGAGTTGCATGATCGATGGCAACAGTATAGAACATGGAAGTAAGGTATCCATTGTTGAGCGAGGTCCAGGAAACGTTGGATGCAAAGCAATTATTCGTTCGGAAAACCCCTCCGTCGTTCATGCTGAATAACACAGAGTCATTCGAAGGAAGAAAATGAAGCAGGTGCTGATCCGGGTGGTGATTGGTATACATGTTTACAACCGGAAAAGAGGCTCCTTGTTGGTATCCGCCAATGAAAGTTGTATTTGTAAGTGAGTTGAAGCCGTCATCTGACCGATAAAGATTGGTTCCGCCAATGAAAACCATGTTTGTATCAGCCGGATGTACGCGAACAACCAGGTCATAGGAACCCTGGCAACTGAATTTGTCAAACATTCCCCCGGAAGTTGGAAGATAAATGGAATGATCTTCCCAGGCTCCGCCGACACTGTCGCCATCACCGGAGAGATACCTGTATTTCCAAAGACTGTTCCATTCAACTGTACCCTGGAAGTTTGTATCAGGTTGACCGAATCCGGGAGTATGACCGAGAAACCACACCTGTTCTTCGTTAGAGGGTGATATCCCGATCACCAGCCTGTCGTACACCGTTGCAAAGTTTGTCGGTGTTATCCTTGTCCAGGTCGTCCCGTCAGGTGATCTCCATATTCCCTTATGAATTCCGTCATCACTCATGGTTGCGTAAACAATACCCGTCGGGCTCACTGCGATATCCGAGTAATAATTTGCCGGATTACCTCCGCGCACGGTTGCCCAGGTCAAGCCGCCATCAGTTGATCTGCTTATCCCACCGTAGCGTGCTGCATAAATTTCCTCTTGTACAGCATTGGAATAATCCATTGCAATATTCCAGATCACATCCCATCCGCTTTCAAACGTGTGCGGAGTATTCGTTGCCGTCGGCGCCAGGGAATTCCAGGTTGAGCCGGCATCTGTTGATTTATAGATCCCATTCCCAAGATAGTAGGCGCCGGTTCCGCTGGCCGACTGACCATATCCTTCTCCGGTACTATAATACCAGTTATTCGTTGAGCCGGTTCTTCTGTCCTGGATCAGCGCGGTAACCGAGTACGCATTACTGTTCGAGGTGCTTTTTGTCCAGGTGGTACCGCCGTCAATGGTACGCCAAACACCTCCCGAAGTGGAACCTGCCATAAAAATATTTTCATTGTTGATATCCATGGCAAATCCTCTTGTCCTTCCGCCCACATTCCATGGTCCCCTCGCCTGCCAGGTTGCCATCATTTTATTGGATGAAGAAAAGAAGGCATCATTCGGAAGTGTGGCAGCGTATGCAAGTTCTTTGGCCCTTATTCCGTAAGGTATGCGACCGGTAGAAGGGTCTGCAAGTCTTGTTAATTCCCATGCCTGTCGTCCCTCGGATCCGCCTTCAGCGTCAGCGATAACCGGGGCGCCTAAATATAGATCCCCGACCGGGGCTTTCTCCAATGAAATAAGAAATGCTCCTGCAATAAGTGAAGCCGTTGAGAAAGCGATGAAGTGGTTCATAGGAAGAGGATTGAAATTCAAAAATACCCGAAAGGGCGACAGAAAACAAATAATATTGTTATTGCTTCGTAACGAGGAAGAACCCCTTGGCGGCGATGCCTTCGCCTTTATTCACGCGGTAACAATAGATCCCGTTTGCAAGTGAAACATACACTTTATGTTCATTGGAAAGGATCTTTTCATCAATGAGCTTGCGACCCAGCATATCAAACACCTGGACGGAACAGGTAGTATCGGGAACGGAAATGCTGAAATAGCTTGTCACAGGGTCCGGAAAGATCAGAATGTCAATATGCGGAGGGTCTTCTTCACTTAAGATGGTGTAATATTCATGTTCTGCGCGTTCCGGACTGAAAACACCTGCGTTCGGATTATCTGCGTAGATAAAATATTGCTTTACGGTATAATCCATAAGAGCTGCGGCGCCATAAACCCCATCTCCGGCGGATCCGTCGCCATTCAAACCGTCATCATACATTGGTACGCGGATGAAACGGTCTTCCCAATCATTCCTGGTTCCCAGGTAAACCGCGTTTGTGTTGGAAACTTCTGCGGTGATATAGAAAGTGGAATTGAGCGACGGTGTAGCATCTGAAGCTCCGATTGAAATGATCACAGGCGGGATCTGCTGTAACTCCGGCGTTGTGTTCAGATAATTCATCCGGTTGGACATGAGTGAAGTAATTCCCGGATAAGTTCTCGTACCTACCGTCACGTTCGTAGTAAGATTGGCCTGGTATTGTGTATAAGTGAAGAACTGGTTGAAGTCGGACTGCACAGCCGTATCAATGATAGCCTGCAGGTTCTGCCCGATTGTATAATAGCTGTTATTTGCAAAATTCTCATTGAGTATCGTGCGCATGTGGGCAAAATACATGCGGTAATAAAGTGGCGTATTCAAAAGTTTATAGATCAATGGCCAGGCAGTATCTGCGGCTGCCATGTGCAAAGTTGGCGTCATGTTTTCCAACTGGGTCACAGTCCAGGAAGGTCCTGTATAAGGTCTGGCGAAAATTCCCAAACCACCATTCAGGTCCCAATGAATAGGATTGAACCTTCCATTCTTATCCTCATATATATAATAATTGTGTTTACCATTTCCTGCGTAACTGTCGAGCGTCACGGTCAGATTATTGAACGCGTGCATCCAGAGTGCTCTGTCTACATCGAGAATATTCTCAATGGCCGGCATATTGTTGTCCAGCTCTCCGCAAAGGTTCATCAGATCTGTCCAGCCGTAGTCGGATTTCATCGTATACGGAATGTAGTACAAGGTTGTATCGGTTCCGCGGTATACAAGATCGCAACCACCCAGGTCGGCAAAAACAAAAGTGTGTTTCTTAGAGCCGAACCTGTCTTTGAGAAAGGTTTTTGATACCGCTTCAACATTCGTGTACAGTCCTTTCAGCGTATCGTTGATATAAACCTGGGCAAAATTAGCTTTTGAAGCCCAGGTGTAATTTTGAAGCATCCCATACAATAAGGCCTCCCTGATATTGGTTGGTTCATTGTAGCCGTTGCTAAGTTTGATGTCCTTGTATCCCTGGTAATCCCTCTCAGCAAAATGATCCATCTCGATGTGCAGCGGGTTTTTTACGCGGGTTGCATTATAGGAACTATTGCCTTTGTATTTTACCCCAACACTATCGTAAGATATACCGTTGATCTTGACTTCCAGCGCCATGAGATAGGAATCGCTGCCGGCCTTGGCCGTATCCAGGATATAATCCCAATTAGCCTGGGAAAAGGTGATCTCGATCTTTTGAATTGTGCTGATGTCATAGAGGTCCTGGGCCTTGGATAGCATTCCAGTGAAAAAGAGAATTCCGGCGATATGGAACCGAAGCAAATGCAAGTGTATACTGATAGGACGTAAAGATCGCAAAAAGGTTTAACACCTCACCCGGTCGCTAAGGGCGACCACCCTCTCCTTTGGGAGAGGAAATAAGCGAATTAATAATGTTTACGAAGTTTCTCCATTATTTCCTGAACTGCGGGGCAGATCAGCGTATTCTTTAAGGCGAGATCAAGTACCTGGTGAAAACGTTTGCGTTTTGTGTGCGGGTATTCCCGGCAGGCGTTTGGACGATGCTCATATATACCGCAACGGTTATCGGCTTCAAGAAAAGGACACGGTGATGAAGTCAGAACATAGTCCCTGTCCTCATCCATTCTTAAATACTTTTCGACAAACTCAGCAGGACGGATCTTCAAAAAGGAAGCTGCTCGCTCAACATCCCGTTCATAAAAAATAGGACTTGTCGTTTTGCAGCAATTAGCGCAGGTAAGGCAGTCTGTTCGGGAGAAAATTTCATCGTGTAATCCGGACGAGATCTCATCGAGGTCATCGGGTACATTCTTTTTTAGCCCTTGGACGAATTTTTTGTTGGTAACGGCGTCCTTCGTTCCGGCAACTTTTATTTCCTCAGCCGAAGACACTCAGGCGTATTTGAGCGCAGCTTCAAATGTTTCCTCGTGGCTGTTTGCCATGTCGAGCTCGTACTGCGGAGGGTATGGGGCTTCCAGAAGACATCCGCGCAGGATATACGGATAGATCTCGGCGTACGTCTTGATCTCACCCGCGCTGATCCGCCTGTGAATGAATGAGCGATGCAATTTGCTTGGGTGCGGAATACCGGCAGCGGCGATCATTTCCACAGCAGATTTGACCGTTTCATTATGATAATTCTTCACACGCACTTTTTTATCACTGACGTCCAATCCCACGAACAACTCCGGATTCTGTGTAGCAACACCGGTAGGGCAATTATTTGTATTACACTCAAGCGCCTGGATACAACCAAGGGCCAGCATCATGGCTCGTGCTGAATTACACATATCAGCTCCGAGAGAAAGGTTTTTAACAATGTCGAATCCCGTTGTCACCTTTCCGGATGCAATGATCCGGATATGTCGCTTCAGGGCAAAACCATTCAGGGAATCATAAACAAATGCAACACCATCTCGTAAAGGCATTCCTACATAGTTGGAGAACTCCAGTGGCGCGGCGCCTGTGCCTCCTTCTCCACCGTCGACGGAAATAAAATCCGGAAGAATGTTTGTTTTGATCATCGCTTTGCAGATCGCAATGAACTGTGCTTTATGCCCGACACATAATTTAAATCCAACAGGTTTACCGCCTGAAAGTTCCCGGAGTTTACCAACGTATTGCATGAGGCCAACCGGTGTACTAAAGGCTGAATGAAAAGGCGGAGAAAGCACATCTTTCCCCATTTCTACAAGTCGTATTTTCGCTATCTCGGCAGTAACTTTTTTTGCGGGAAGGATACCGCCATGACCGGGTTTGGCGCCCTGCGAAAGTTTGATCTCGATCATCTTCACGTTATCGATCACCGCCCGCTCGGCAAATTTGTCGTAATTGAATGTCCCGTCGTTGTTCCTGCAACCAAAATATCCGGTACCGATCTGCCAGATCAGATCTCCACCAGGTTCAAGATGATATGGGCTTAGTCCGCCTTCACCTGTGTTATGGGCAAATCCTCCCAATTTTGCGCCGCCATTCAGGGCCATGATCGCGTTCTTGCTCAGGGAGCCGAAGCTCATTGCCGAGATATTGAGAATGCTGGCGGCATAAGGTTTCTTACAATCAGGTCCTCCTACGCTGATCCTCGGATGATGATCCACCTTATGACCATCAAGAGGCGCGATGCTGTGGTTTAACCATTCGTAACCCGTTTCATATACATTCAGCTGTGTACCGAAAGGCGTTGTGTCATTCACTTTTTTGGCGCGCTGATAAACAACGCTACGGTTCAGCCTGTTGAACGGGGTTCCATCCGTATCTGACTCTATGAAATATTGGTAGATCTTCGGTCGCATCCACTCGGCCCAGTAACGAAATCGACCGATGAGAGGATAGATCCTCCGCAGAGCCTGCTTTTTCTGAACCATGTCCATGATGCCAATGAGGGTGATGGGGATCACAAGTAAAAAAGACCAGGCCCATGGTCGCCAGTACCAGGTTCCTAAGGCGGCAAGACCTATAAAGAATATGGAAAGGAAAATGAATAGTTTTCTCATAAGCAGGGTTATATTTGCGTGCCCTAAAATAGGCTTTAACCCATATACCTCAAAATTTACATGCAGAAAACGAACATTCATTCTTTCCATGTGAAAACCCTTGGAGGCAAGGAGTTCCGTTTTGACTCGTTGAAGGGGCGAAATGTGTTGTTGGTGAATACGGCTTCTGTCTGTGGTTATACTCCACAATACAAACAGTTGCAGGAGTTGCATGAGAAGCATGGAAAGCAAGTCACGGTGATCGGGATCCCCTGCAATGATTTCGGGGGGCAGGAGCCGGGATCAGCGGAGGAAATTGGAGAATTTTGTTCCCTGAATTTCGGGGTCACATTTACCTTGCTTGAAAAAATGCAGGCCAAAGGGGAACAGGCGCATCCACTTTTCCGGTGGCTTTCGGACAAAGAACTCAACGGAGTGAATGACATCAAACCCCAATGGAATTTTGGTAAATATGTGATCTGTAAGAACGGAGAATTGATACACTATTTCGCACCCCCGGTAAGTCCGTTGGACGAAGAATTACTGGCGCTTGTCCTCACCTGATCTTCATTTAACCGCATTAGGTTTATTGCAAGCTGCAATTGTTAAATTTGTGCAAAATACTCAGGCATGCATGCCGGTAAGGAAGTCATACCAAAACCCGTGAAAGAGATCACATTTGATGAGATGAGGAAAGAGGTCCTGAACGATCTCCGTATCATCTGCGAGAGCAGGGAGGCGAGTTTGCTGGGAAGAAAAGAGGTGCTGACGGGCAAAGCCAAGTTCGGGATCTTCGGCGACGGAAAAGAACTGGCGCAGGCCGCCATGGCAAAAGTATTTGAGGAAGGGGACTTCCGTTCAGGCTACTATCGCGATCAGACATTCATGTTTGCTATCGGGAACTTATCACTGCAGGAATGGTTCGCACAATTGTATGCGCATACGGATCTTGCTTTTGAGCCATCTTCCGCAGGACGACAGATGAACGGTCATTACAGCACGCGTTCATTGAATGAAGACGGGACCTGGAAGGATCTCACGAAGATCAAAAATTCCTCGGCTGATGTTTCGCCGACAGGAAGCCAGATGCCAAGATTACTTGGATTGGCTTACGCAAGTTATTTCTATCGCAATAATCCGGAACTACAGGGACCTGAGTACAGGATATTTTCCAATAAGGGTAATGAGATCGCTTTCGGTACCATTGGGGATGCAAGTACATCAGAAGGCTTGTTTTGGGAAACGATCAACGCGGCGGGAGTGCTTCAAGTTCCCATGCTGATCTCGGTCTGGGATGATGGTCACGGAATTTCTGTCCCGAAAAAATACCAGACAACAAAAGAAAGTATATCTGAGATCCTTAAAGGTTTTCAACGCGATGAACAGGGAAATGGATATGAAATTTTCAAAGTGCGAGGCTGGGATTACGCAGGATTAGTGAATACGTACGAAAAAGCGGCTGAGATTTGTCGCAACAGGCATACCCCTGTGTTGGTTCATGTGGAAGAAATGACGCAGCCGCAAGGGCATTCCACCAGTGGATCACATGAGCGTTATAAATCACAGGAAAGGCTACAGTGGGAGGATGACTTCGATTGCATACGCAAGATGAAAGAATGGATCGTGAAAAAGAATATAGCGACAACAGATGAAGTGAATGCGATCCACGAAACTGCGAAGAGGTCTGTTGTTGAAGGAAAGAATGCTGCCTGGGCTGCTTTCAACGCTCCGATACGGGTTGAAAAAGAAGAATTCCTCGGAGTAATAACAGGAGCTGCGCAGAGCTCAAAGCATTCCGATGAATTGAACGGTCTTATAAGCGAAGTGAATGGCATCAGCGATCTGATCCGGAAGGATATCGTGATCGCAGCTAAAAGATCGCTCAGGATATTGCGGGATGAGGATACACCAGGTAAGGCTAATATTAAAAATTGGCTTGAAGAATACATGCGTAATAATCACGATCGCTTCAGTTCACATTTACATAGCGAGAGCAGTCTGAGCGCGCTTCGCGTTCCTCCACTTGAAGTGCAGGTATCCACTGAGGAGAAGATCGATGGCAGAGTTGTGCTCCGGGAAAATTTCGACAAGTTACTTTCCAAATACCCGAACCTGGTGATCTTCGGTGAAGATTCAGGTAAGATAGGAGGAGTGAACCAGGGACTGGAAGGATTGCAAAAAAAATACGGGGAGATCCGTGTCTTTGACACGGGCATTCGTGAAGCTACAATTATAGGACAAGCTATTGGTCTTGCTATGCGTGGCATACGCCCGATCGCCGAGATCCAATACCTGGATTACCTGCTTTATGCGCTTCAGATCATGAGTGATGATCTTGCTACTCTTCAATACAGAACAAAAGGAGGGCAAAAAGCTCCGGTCATCATCCGTACCCGTGGTCATCGCTTTGAAGGGATCTGGCACAGTGGTTCACCCATGGGAATGATCATACATGCTGTACGTGGCATCTACGTTTGTGTTCCCCGCAACATGACCAAAGCCGCAGGCATGTACAATACACTTCTGAATTCCGACGAGCCGGCGCTTGTGATCGAACCCTTGAACGGATATCGCCTGAAAGAAGCTACACCCTTGAATTTTGGAGAATTCCGCGAACCCTTAGGAATTCCGGAGATCATCCGCGACGGAACCGAGGTTACCATCGTAACGTACGGATCCAGCTGCAGGATAGCAGAGGATGCTGCGGATCAGCTCGGACAATTTGGTATTAGTGTTGAGATCATTGACGTACAAACGCTTCTGCCATTTGATGTTCATCAATCCATTGTGAGATCACTGGAAAAAACAAACCGCGCTGTCTTCCTGGACGAAGATGTTCCGGGAGGAGCTTCGGCATACATGATGCAAAAAGTATTGGAAGAACAAGGCGGTTATCGTTTCCTTGATTCCGCGCCCAGGACGATCAGCGCCAAAGCGCACCGGCCGGCGTACAGCTCAGATGGAAATTATTTTTCCAAACCGAATGCAGAAGATATTTTTGATGTGATCTATTCCATGATGCATGAGACTGATCCGGAAAAATTTCCGGCGATCTGATCAGGATCCTCTCTGTACCAGTATTTTTTCCAACCATCTCAAGTGCAACATGCCCGTCGGATTACTGCAAGCAAATTTTTTGTCCTTTATTTCTTTCAGGATGCGAGCGGACTCGCTCTTTGTAAATGATTCAGATAAGATCTTTTCAAACCATTCTTTCAATTCCAATCGCGCTAAATACTCGCCTGCTTCAGGCATTCTGATCATCTTTTCAGCTTCTGCAGGAGATCCAAGCAGGTAACTCATTTTTGCCCCGATCATATAAACTTCTCCAAGGGCATTCTGATGCGGTGGGTGTTTTCGAACCCTGCGGATATACTCACTGATCTTTTTGGCCAGGAAGGATGTATCAGGGATCTTGATGACCGGGTATGCCTCATTCCATACCAGCGCTTTTAGCACATACATATAAAGGAGCTTATCTTTTTGTCCGTTCTCCGTCAGAAAAGCAGCGTACTCCTCCACTGCCTGCCAGGCTTCCCTGAACTTTTCAGCAACGAGACGGGATGCGATGAGGTTGAAATAAAACGCATCCGTCCTATACATGACCAAAAGGCTTCGCTCGGCCATTACCAGTCGCCACATTTCTTCATACGCTTCATTTGCCTCCCTGAATTCGCAATTTGTATAATGATAGAAGACGGTGATCTGCTGAAAGTGAAAATTCTGATGTACTTCGTAATTCGGCCTGTAAACAACCAGTGGCAGGTTTCCGAACCCGCTTATCAATTCACGAAAAGATGCAAAGTGCCTGCTTACAGCAGCTTTATCATCCTGGTATTCAGCCGAGCTGAGTTTGTAGTACAGCGAAACATGATGATAGCACATGCTGAACCTTGGCCATTCCTTATTTGAATCCGCAAGTTCCTTCAGGGCTCCGAGTTCCCTTTTTGCGCTTTTGATACCGCTTTTCAGGTTCAATTCATAAATTTTCCTTGCAAGCATGCAGCACTTTGCCATTTCAGACTGAAGGCGGATCGACTCCTCGCATCTTTGATACAGTTCATTGTTCTTTTCCGCAAGACTGAATGATTGGTTGCAGAATATCATGAGATCAAGCGTTGCTGTGAGCAGTTCAAAAATATTCTTGTTTCTGCAATTCTGCTCGAGTTCCCGGAGCCTGGCATAGGCCATTTCTTTTTTACCATCCATGACCAGCTTCCGGCAATATACCAGCTCCCGTTCTTCTGACGCTAATAGCTCTCCCGTATCAACATGATCCATGAGGTATTCATCAAAAAATTTCTTTCGCAACTTAAAATACCTATTCTCAAGGACTGAGTACTTTGACTTCTCTTCTTCAACACCATATATATACCTGACCACTTCCGGATTACGAAAACCCGGATTGGTCGTAGTCTCAAGAAAAGAGATGAGTTTGAGCGCTACGGGACTTCCCTTGAGTTTGTGCTTAAGATCCGCCTTTGCAGACTCATTCAAATTCCTGAATCGTTCTGATAGTTCCTTATTCATTTCATGAGTTCATTACAAAAGCGGGGCCATCCTGTGTTTCCAACCTCATGTGAAAGTACAATTTTATGAGTTCATAAAGGGAAACGTCCGCCCGAGCCGGGTTGCCCGGGAGCGGGAACGGGAGTGGCAGTAGTTTTGTGTTCACAAAATAAAACCTAAAACAAATGAAAATGAAAACTACAAAAATGATTTTGCTGATCTCTGCACTTGCAGTATCCGTAAGCGTTTCAGCGCAGATCGACCTGGTACCCGGCATCAATTATTCCTACAACCCGCCGAATGCGCAGAACATCATCACAAGTATCACGGTTGACGCTTGTAACAATGATAATGGAAATGCCTCTGCTTTTGATGTCTCCATGTACCTGTACGAACAAAGTTCAGGCAATTACTGGATCATCGGTACAACGCGTTTGACAAGCGGCCTTTCCGGTAATGCCTGCATCACGATCAGTAACTGGGACATTGACATCGATGATACGCCCGGGGTTCCTGCAGGAACATTACGACTGGGAGTTTGGGTGGACTCAGGAAGTGAGATCAGTGAAACTGACGAGAACAATAATGCAGGACTGCTTGCCGGGAACATCAATTACACTCCTTCTTCATCTGGGATCGTTTCGTATGGAGCATCAACGGGATTCAACATGAGCGAAGTTTACCCCAACCCGGTAAAAGAAAAGGGCATCGTGCAATTCAGCCTGTTAAATAAAGGCAGTGTGCGTCTCGGCGTTTATGATATAACCGGTCGTGAAGTAATGGCGCTGGAGGACGGTTTGATGACTGAAGGGACTTTCACATATGAATTCAGTACAAATTCACTGGAAGAAGGTGTGTACTTCATCCGCCTTGACACCGGCGTAGAGACTCGTACTGTCAAATTCGTCTTAAGGAAATAATTTTGAATCCATCAAAACCTGTCCCTCGTCCTGCTCAGGGCGAGGGGCTTCTCTTTTATCAGGATTTTCCCCACCTTTGGCCTCATGATCAGGAAGATCACCGAGGCAGATTCGCTATATAACCACTTGGAAAAAATGCCTTTAGGCAAGTTGCTTCAGCGAATCAACGCTGAGGATAAAAAAGTTGCTGTTGCTGTAAAAAAGGCCATTCCCTCTATTAAAAAGCTTACCGAAGCAGTCCTTGCCCGCATGCAGAAGGGTGGCAGGCTCTTCTATATCGGCGCAGGAACCAGCGGAAGATTAGGAATAGTGGATGCGTCCGAATGTCCGCCAACCTATGGTGTTCCGCATGGTTTAGTGATCGGATTGATCGCCGGCGGAGACAAAGCCATACGAAAAGCGGTAGAATTTGCTGAGGATGATCAGAAGGGTGCCTGGCGAGATCTTAAGCGATATAAGATCAATAAAAAAGATTTTGTGATAGGGATCGCAGCCTCCGGTATCACACCTTATGTAGTGGGTGGCCTGCAACTTTGTAAAAAAAACGGCATCGCGACGGGCTGCATCACATGTAATCCGGGTAGCCCTGCGACAAAAGCTGCCCGATTTCCGGTTGTGGCAATGGTAGGACCGGAATTTGTTACGGGAAGTACCCGCATGAAAGCAGGAACAGCACAGAAGCTCATTCTTAATATGATCTCCACCACCGTGATGATCCGGCTTGGGCATGTGCTCGGCAATAAAATGGTGGATATGCGCCTGTCAAACAACAAGTTGATAAGCCGCGGGACCCAAATGATAGCCTCAAAACTCGGTATGGATCATGTTTTGGCAAAGAAATTGCTTATGCGGCATGGTTCTGTTAGAAAAGTATTCGTTCTTCATGCAAAAAATAAGATCAAGCACTTATGAAAACATCCCTATTGATTGCCGGCTTCCTTATCGCTTCCACAGTGATGAGCCCAGCACAGAACATTGATTACGAAAGTGTACGGGTTGAGTACACCAAACTACCTCTCAAGCCGCTTGATAAGACCATCAGGAACTACCAGGTCAATATTTCCATGGGGTATCTGCAGAAGATCGAATTGAAAAAAGCGGAACACCAGCAAAATATTCAGCAGAATGAACTGAATTACCAAGCGCAGCAAAAAGCTTATAATGATCAGCTTGGCGCAGCGGCCCTGATGTACCAGCAACAAATGAATGCGTGGAACAAACTTACGCCTCAACAGAAAGCGGTGACTCCTAAACCGGAGATGCCGCTTATTCCTGCTCCGGTCAAGGCGACGGTTGCGGAACCTCAATATGAAAAGACCTTTAACACGGAGTTGCTTGCCAACCAGAACCTAAAGCTGGAAGGATACAATAAATTACCTGACAATGCAGTGAGTATTTCAATAAGTCTCATGGGTTTTGAGAATGAGGAAGCAAAGCTCGTCCCAAAAACCACGACGCAGAAAAAAGATAACGTGAATGTTAACGTTACCACGTATTCCTACCAATTCAATTACAGGCACCAGGTCAAACTCAGGATGACCTTACCGAACGGAACAAACGTGATCGATGAATTCTATACACCTTCTCTTTCATTCCGCACTTACTCAACCAAAGATTTCAATACCCAGGCCGAAGCCGATATGTACTGGGTTGTCAATAAGAACGCGGAAATGGTGGTTGCGCAGGATCGCGCCGTCAACGACATGTTGAAAATGATCAATGAACACCTGAATGACGAATATGGGTTTCGCAAGTCAGGACGCTATTTCTATGTCGCGTGGGTGAATGAAAAAAGCAATTACAACGATTACCGTGACGCGCTCACGAATGCCAAGAATGCGTATGCTATCATTGGGAATCCGAACTCGTTCAATTCGGCCTCAGAAAGTCTTCTTAAAGCCATCGAGTCCTGGGAGAAAGCCATGACCGAATCCAATCCTAAGAATAAAAAGGCGCGGGTGGATGAAGACGTGACAGAGTGCACTTTATTGAACCTGATCGAGGCGTATGCCTGGCTCAATAATTTCGATAAGGCTCAGCAATATCATTCTCAGCTAATGACCTTCAGCCTGTCGAATAAAGAAAAGGGATACGCAGGGGCTGCGCAAGCGTTCATCTCGGATCAGCGAAAAAGGGTTGATGCAAATAAGTAATGCCGGATGCATAGTCTTGAACCTCATTTCGGCTGGAGACATCTTTACACTGCGGAGGAAGACGAAAAATCGCCCTTCTTCGGAAGAGAGTATTCAGAGTTTGAATTCACGAACCGTGTATATAATTATGTGATCCATCCTCAATGGGATGAGATCGGCTCCCCTACCCTTTTCATAAAGATCCTTTATGCTGAGTACGATGAGAAATTCGCGATCCTTGAGCTGCTTGGCGAATGGAACGATTGCATTCACAATGATATCATGATCTTCAAGCGGGATATCCTTGAAAAGATCATGTCGTTCGGCATAAATAAATTCATTATCGTAGGTGAGAACATCTTAAACTTTCATTACGACGGGGATGATTACTACGCTGAATGGAAGGAAGATATTGGTGACGGCTGGATCGCTCTTTTGAATTTTCAGCCACATGTGCTGGCCGAACTAAAACACAACGCTCTCCTGGGGTTTTTTGAAACAGGAGGGAAACTGAATGACATTGGGTGGAGAACTTTCACTCCCTTGCAGTTGTTCCAGGTAGTGGAAATGAATATCAAGAAGAGGATCAACGCTCAGAAAGAATAAGCTCAGCCACTTTCTTATCGATCGGAAAAGTGAACTCCTCCACCAGGATCTCCTCTCTTTTCAGCCAGCGAAACACCAATAAATCATTCTTTCTTTCAGGAAAATCAAACCTTTTGGTTGTGGTCCTGAAAACAGGCGGACCTTCCAACCGCACTTCATAATAAATGCTGATGACCTGGTTCTCACCGAAAGCCGATCTCACAAAAAAATCAGTCGTGTAAAAATGCCGTGAAATTAAAATGGTGTTCCCGGTTTCTTCAAAAAACTCCCGTTTGATACAATCCGCAGGACCTTCTCCGTATTCCAGTCCTCCTCCCGGTAGTTTGGTGATCTCCCTTCCCTTTACGATCTCATCTGCCACTAGCAGATCTCCATGCACATTGAAACAAATGCCATAGACGCGAACGTTGAAAGGGTATTTCAGTTCGGGAGAGGGCATTAATAAATACTAATTTTTTCTTTCCAGGTGGCCTTACCCATTACTATCCTAACAAAATACATTCCACCCGGCAAGGCGGAAAGATCCAACTTCGTTTCAACACCTACACCTGCGCTTTTATAAACACATTCGCCGCCAATAGAATAAATAAAAATATTGAACTTTATTCCCGCGCGGCTAAGTATCGTTACATTACCATCGGTTGGATTAGGAGACAGTTCAAAAATATCACTTTGTTCAATCTCATTCGCACCGATCGTATACGAAACACAGGTGGAATCTGAAGCGGTACATCCATCATTTGAGGTAACAGTTACAGTGTAGCATACCCCGTCACATAATGCTGTAGCAGTTGGTGCATTTTGCGCCGGAATAGTCGACCAGGTAAATGTATAGGGCGCTGATCCTCCTGAAACCATGCCAGACCCGCTGCCGTCACAGCAAGTTTGACAGGACGCAGGTGTGCTGGTGGCTGTGACAATAAGATTGACAACGATTACATTGATCGTCGTTGGTGCACTTGAACCACAGGAATTATTTGCAACAACGCTTACATTTCCTGAATTCGCACCGATGGTTACGGTCAGCGCAGTTGTGCCTTGTCCTGAAACGATGGTCCAGCCGATAGGTACTGTCCAGGCATATGAAGAAGCACCGGGAACAACGCTACAATTGAAAATACCGGTTACACCAGCGCAGACAGGACTTGGGTTATTGAGTGTTGGCGATGCAGGAACCGCGCCAAGCGGAGCATTAAGAACCTGTGAGGATGAAGAGTACGCATCAAAGGTTCCCACACCACGGGAATCATGCCAACCATAGATGACAAAACAACCACTTACGCATAATATCGGTTTTGTTCTGTCGCCTCCGCCAATCACATTCCCGTCGCAGACATAAAGATCGTTCGTTCGCGCGCCTGAAGCGTCAATTGTAACTGTGCGAATATGATGGATAGTTGAAGTGAGGGTATCCGGAAGGTCCCATGTAACGACCATCTTTCCTATTCCATCAGATATCGCGCGGGCTTCTGCCTCATCAGTTGAACCTGCCTGGATGGTGAACGCAGCAAGGCCTGAGCCGTCAACGCCGCTGATGCGACGGCCAAAAATGCTGTAATCTGTGCTGGCGGAAAGATATATCTCATATATAAAATAATAATTACCGCTTCCGTCAGGGACAACGTGCTGATTATTATGTCCGTTTGCGTCCGGAGCCTGCATACGACAATCGTATCCTGCCTCTCCGACCTGCACACCATTGGGAGTCCATGCTATATCCGCGGTACCATTCGCGAGCACATGCATGGCAAAGATCCCGGTTGATGTTGTACTGACACGATCATCCTCCCATGCAACGATAGCGCCGTTAGCTCCGTCTGAAACTATTTGCGGTATATCCTGAGTTCCTGTTGAAACGCAAACGGGTACTCCGACTCCCGATGTTCCCCAAAGCTCCACTCCGCTTCCGTCTATTCGTTGTGCATTGATGTTTGCATTATTCTCCCATGCCACGACGATACCTCCCAGTTGATCTCTGTCGATCTGGGCATCATCTTGTACTGTGGAAGATATCCCTGCTGAAAGGTTCAATCCCGAAGCGCTCCATAATCCTGCGCCGGAGTTGTCGATTCGCTGCACGATCACATCATTCTGGTTATGAAAGACAATGAATGCGCCGCTTGCCCCATCCGATACCATCCTTGGCTTTGTCATGACAGATGAGATCATATTGGTGACCTGAACGCCGTTAGCGGCCCATAACACATTCCCTGAGGAATCCACCCGCTGCGCATACACAGCATAGTTGCTCACGCCACCTCTCTCATCATGCCATGCGATCACAACACCACCCATTCCATCACGTGCAACTTGGGGTGTTTCCTGATTTCCGGTAGCATTGCATACAACAACCGTCCAGGCAACGCTTCCATTGGCGCGTATCCTGGATACATGTGCATTATAATTAGAGGTGGAAAGATTTGCATCGCTCCATGCCAGGTATGAATCCCCAATGGTCCCTGCGGTAATCTCACAGTTCCATTGGTTGTTAGAGCCTGTACCGACGGGAATACCATCCGCAATCCATTGCGCGAATGTAGTAGTTACAGAAAGAAAAACAAATGATGAAAGCAGAACGGTTTTCATGGCGCAGGTTTCAGTGTTATGAGAGCGCGAAATTAACGTATTTCAGATGAAGGGGCAAGCCTATCTGTATGACAGTACATCCTGCTATCATTCGACCGATGACTTTAAAACCATCATGGTCTGCCTTTCATTAACAAAGTTCTCAGAAGGCTAAATGACTCAAAACCATCCCTGAACTAAAGTGCCATAGCTGCTACCTTCGTCGATTATCAGGATAACCTGCCGAAATTCAAAGTGAGTACCTATACACAAATAATCTACCAGATCGTCTTCAGCACAAAATTCCGTGAACGAACATTAACCAATCCGGGAAGAGAGGAGTTATTCAAATACATAACGGGGTTATTGGAAAACAAGAAATGCCATCTCTTCAGGATCAATGGCGTTGAGGATCATATTCACATTGTAACAGATCTTCATCCGTCAATCTCACTTTCATCACTTGTGAAAGATATAAAGCTTGCCTCTACTGAATACATTAAGCGAAATAAACTCTTTAGCGCTTTTATCGGTTGGCAGGAAGGTTATGGAGCTTTTACCTATTCAATCAAAGAAAAGGACAGATTGATAGAATATGTAAAAAACCAGGAAGAGCATCACAGGATAAGAACATACAGGGAAGAATATCTTAAGATGTTACAGGAGCATGGAATTGAATACAATGAAAAATATCCATTATAAAACATTCAACCGCTTCGCGGTAGGGGGCTACCTCCTACCAAATCCCAACGCACATTTGATCCCTTCGGGATCCCGAAAAAACAAACGCGAACCCGGTCCGCCGGTCAGCACATTTGATCCCTTCGGGATCCGGAAAAAAACACACGCGAATGAGGTCCGCCCGTCAGCACATTTGATCCATTCGGGATCCCGAAAAAAACACACGCGAATGAGGTCCGCCCGTCAACACATTTGATCCCTTCGGGATCCCGAAAAAACAAACGCGAACCCGGTCCGCCGGTCAGCACATTTGATCCCTTCGGGATCCGGAAAAAAACACACGCGAATGAGGTCCGCCCGTCAGCACATTTGATCCCTTCGGGATCGTATACAATAAATGCCATTACTTGTACATCTCTCTTTTGCCCCCGAAAGCCCGAAGGGCTTTAATCCGAGTAGCCTGGGTGAGGCGTGCCGAAACCCCGAAGGGGTTGAATGAATTTCTTGTGATTGAATCCTACTGTGTGATCAGCGTATCCAGCCAAACGCCGTAACCGCAAAAAATGCCAAGGGCTTCGCCTTTCGGTAAAATGTTGGATTTGATGGTTCCGGGCGAAGAAAATGGATTCCCTTCGCTTGCTGCCTGCGTCTCATACGTTCTCCAGAAATCGAAACTTGCCTGGTCGATGGTTGTGAATTTAATAATGACTGTATCCTGTGATTTGAAATACCCATGCTCAATATTGTTATCATCTTCTGCTGATGAGTTTTGAGCGTGACCCCGGGTGTAACCGAAATCAAATGTCTGCCCGTCAATGAATTTATCATCGAAAGCTGATCCGAAAGGCGGTATAAATCCGGGATCCTTGTTCATTCGCTGCGCAAACCATCGGTATGCGTTTCCGATACCGGCCGGCTCATTGAAATGCGCCCAGATGTACCCGAGTGAATCCATTGTCCCCTGAACTTCAAACCAAAGACTATCCAAAGGTTGCGGGGGTAAAATTGTTGTCGTGGCTGTGTATGTTTTTCCCTCTGCAACGATCGTCAGGCTATATGTCCTGTTCACCTGACCTGTAAGGCCGGTCCCGGTATAGAATCCGTACAACAAATGCGTGAGCGTGTCGGTCGTTGTGCCGTCGCTGATGATGACCAACGCATCTGTTATGGCGTACGTCAAAAGTGCATTCAGATCGTAGGATCCAAAATAAGCAGCATTCTTTGTCAGAAAGACTGTTGGGTATTGTCCCTGCTCTATTTTCGCATCCACGCATACTTTTTCCTTGTATTCCGGGAGCTCGACCACGATCTCTTTCTCACAGGAAATAAAAAACAGCACTGCAAGGGCCATAAACAGGAACGGAATAGTTCTTTTTCTCATGTTCAGAATTTAAAATTCCATGTGACCGAAGGAAGTATGGGAAAAAGCGACACTTGTTTGGCTTTTATCTGGAGGTTGCCCTCATAGATGTTTCCCGTGTTCTCAAAATAAATGAAATAAGGATTATAGCGGTTGTACACGTTATATACAGAAAAGTTCCAGGAAGTTTCCCAGACCCGTTTGTGTTTACTCCATGTGTCATCATCCAGTTCCTTGCCCTTTTTCTTATAACGCTTCTCCATTCTCTTTTTCTTCCGCAGTTCCTTTTTTACATGATCCGGTGTGAACATAGCCGAGATGTCCATGCGATGGTAGGGTACGAACCGGTATGAATTTCTCTCACCGTATTCATTTACGAGCGTGCCCTCAATAAAATAGAATGCGACAGGCAAGGTACCGGCATTTCCGGAAGCGTAAACCCAGACGGCTGAGAATGTCCACTTTTTGTTGAGTTCATAGGAAGCAACGAAATCCACATCATGCCGCCTGTCGTATTTGGCAGGGAAGGGCTCGCCATTATTGATCTCATCAAACTGACGAGTGGTCCAGGCCAGCGTATAGCCGATCCAGCCGGTTAGTTTACCCAAGCGCTTCTTGAAGAAGAATTCCGCGCCATACGACCAGCCTTTTCCGAAGGTGAAACTATTATCGGGATTGTCCTTCACATTATCCTCAGGCTGCGAACCTTCAGCATATTCAACCTGGTTTTGCATTTCTTTATAGTACACTTCTATCGAAGATTCGAACATGTTCTTTTTGAAATTGTGGAAATATCCCAGGGCATACTGCCGGCCAAGCTGCGGCTTGATAAGTGAAGTGCTCGGCATCCACACATCAGTAGGAAGGGACACGGATGAAAGTGAAGCCAGGTGAATGTATTGGTTATTTTGAGTGAATCCTGCTTTAATGGAAATATTCTCATTGACCGTATAACGCATCGAGATCCTTGGTTCAAGCGCATTATAATCCTGTATCATTTCACCGGGTTTGTAGATCGTTGAATCCATGATCTTGCCCTGGAGATCTTTGTGATACCTTGTAAAGGGGCCGACATGCGCAAACCAGGAAAATCTCAGACCATAATTCACGGCAAATAGGTCGGTGATGTCCCATTCATCATTAATGTATATGGCTGCATCATGCGCTCGCATTTTTATCACTTCTCCCAGGTCGAATTCAACATCCCCGGATCTTGCGCTGGCATTCGTTGGTGTGAAAGTGTGATAAATATAATTCGCGCCGAACTTTACCTTATGCTTCAGACTTGGGATCCATGTAAAATCCACCTTCCCGTTCAGGTCCTGGATACCGCTGAAAAGTCTGAATTCGAACTGACTTTGTGTTGCTCCCAGCTCAAATTTATAGTGTGAGAAGATCGCCGAAGCATTCATAAAGAGTTTATCATTATACAAGTGGTTCCAGCGAAGGCAGCCTGTTGCATTTCCCCATGGAATATCCGTTTCAAAGCCGGAGTCAACGTCTTTAAACAGAAAAATATCCCTGCCAAAATATCCGCTCAGGAATATCCTGTCTCTGTCTGAGATCCGATAGTTGATCTTGGTATTCAGATCGTAGAAATAATATCGCGTGCCTCTGAAAGGAGATGTTTTCTTAATGAACGGCTGCATGAGAACATCGATATAGGTCCGGCGCGCTGAAACAATGAATGAACTCGTGTCTTTTTTCAACGGCCCTTGTATGGTCAGGCGGGATGCAACGTTGCCGATCCCTCCTTCCACCTGGAATTTTTTATTGTTTCCTTCCTTCATGGAAATATCCAGCACGGAAGAAAGCCTTCCTCCATAATTCGCAGGCATATTTCCTTTGATGAGTGTAACATCCTTTACAGCATCGCCGTTGAACACCGAGAAAAAACCGAAGAGATGGGATGCGTTGTATACGACTGCTTCATCCAGCAGAATAAGATTCTGATCCGGTCCGCCGCCCCGCACATAAAAACCTGAATTTCCATCGCCGGCCGACTGCACACCGGGCAGAAGCTGAATAACCTTCAGGATATCTACCTCACCCATGAAAGCAGGAAGACTCTTTATTTCATCCACTTCGATCTTAAAAGTCCCCATTTCGGTGCTCTTCACATTCTTATCCTCCTTCTCACCGATGATATCCACTTCATCTGTGGTGATTGAAAAATCTTCCAGAGCAACGTTGATACGAAGGTCCTTATCGAGCTTTATTTCCTTTGAGTACTCCTTATAACCGATGAAAGAAACAACCAGCGTGTAAGCACCTTCATCGACTGTGATCGAATAAAAACCATACTGATTAGAAGTACCGCCTTTCTTAAGCTCTTTAATGTAGGCATTGGCGCCAAGAAGCACCTCGCCTGTTGAGGCCTCCTTTATATAACCTGAGATCGTGAACTTTGCCGCTACTTTTTCCTGCGAAAAGGCAGGGAGACCAAGAAGGAAGGTAAGAAAGAAAAAAAGTGATCTTGAGTAGGAATTCATGCGGTTTAAAGGGGATGGTAAAGGTAAGGTTTATACCCCATTTCTTTTATCTTTGCTTCCCCTAAATCGTTTTGTCAATGAGTGCCAAGCCGGAACACCTTAAATGCCTGATCATAGGGAGCGGACCAGCAGGTTATACAGCCGCGATCTATGCTGCAAGGGCTGATCTGAAACCCGTCATGTACATGGGACAGGAACCAGGAGGACAGCTAACCACCACTACAGAAGTAGATAATTACCCCGGCTATCCTAAAGGAGTGCAAGGACCTAAAATGATGGAGGACCTGAAAGCGCAGGCGGAACGTTTTGGGACGGAGGTGCGATTCGGCATAGCGACCAAAGTTGATCTCAAAGGTCCTGTTCATAAGGTCATTATTGACGAGACCCTTGAAGTGCATGCTGATACGGTGATCATAGCGACAGGAGCCAGCGCGAAATGGCTTGGGCTTCCTTCGGAACAAAAACATCGCTTGAATGGCTCGGGCGTTTCAGCATGCGCGGTCTGTGATGGCTTTTTTTACCGCGGCACGGATGTTGCCCTTGTTGGTGGAGGAGATACGGCTGCTGAAGAGGCAACATACCTCGCTAAACTTTGCACCAAAGTGTATATGATCGTGAGAAGATCTGAGTTACGCGCTTCTAAGGCCATGCAACATCGTGTAAAGAATACGAAGAACCTGGAGATCATCTGGGATTCTGAAACGGTTGAGGTTATGGGTGAGAAGGCGGTGGAGCAGGTAAAAGTTAAAAATGTGATAACCAAAGCAGAAAGGATCCTTGACGTAAAAGGTTTCTTTGTTGCTATTGGACATAAGCCAAATACTGATATATTTAAGGGATGGCTTGATCTGGATGAGCAGGGATATATTAAAACCATTCCCGGTTCCTCGCGTACAAACATTGAAGGAGTTTTTGCTTCCGGTGATGCGCAGGATAAGATCTACCGGCAGGCTGTGACAGCAGCAGGAACAGGCTGCATGGCTGCATTGGATGCCGAAAGGTATCTGGCTTCTAAAGGAATACACTGATGGGTATCCGAATTGGTCTTTCGCTCTTTTTGATCTTCTCCTGTCCTGTCTTTTCACAGGTCAAGAAAGGCGATACATATCCCAAACACAAGATCCGCTTTGATTCCACCTACGGGATCCAGCTCTACGAAAAAATGAATTTTGCGCTGGGTGGCGATTCCGTCCGTTACGATAAAAAGGGTTATTCCGCTTCAGGATGGTATGAGGATTTCTACGAAAGCGGAGTATTGCTTCATAAGGGATATTACGCAGAAGGGGCGTTGAAGACCTACCAGAACTATTACGATAACGGTCAGCTTGAACGCCTGTTCAAATCGGATTACAACAAAGCGAATATGACGATCTATTACCGCGACGGAAAAGTAAAAGCGGATATCGTTTATTCCAATGGTGAAACGATCCGGGAAACGGATTATCATGCTAACGGTCAGGTTGAGTTTGTGGAGGAGTATGACAAGAACGGTCTTTTTGTCAAGAACAATTTTTATAATGCTGACGGAACTCCTGTTTCAACTTTTGAGTTGATCGAACCAAAAAAATCGGTCTACGAGAAAAAAGAATATCACGAGAACGGAAAGCTGAAAGAGACAGGCAAGATGAATTATAATAAGGGTGCCGGGGATTACCAGAAAGAAGGGAAATGGCTTGTGTATGATGAGAACGGGAAACTGAGCGCAGAGGAGATCTACTCAAAAGGTGAGCTGGCCGACCAGAAGAAATTCTGAGAATTATCCATAAAAAAACCCGGCCTTGAACCGGGTTCCTAAGATCAGAATGAGAGGTTGTTAAGACATTTTCTTCACATTAACCGCATTCAATCCTTTTTTTCCCTCTTGTACTTCGAAGGAAACGGAATCATTTTGTTTTACCTGGTCAACAAGGCCTGTGGCATGAACAAAGTACTCCTGGCCGGAGCCGTCCTCAACGATAAATCCATAACCTTTGGATACGTTGAAAAATTTAATCTTACCTGTTTTCATTGAAAAATTGAATTAAAATTTAGGAGGCAAATCTATGGAATTATTTGATACACAGGCCATCCCGTTCAAAAAAAATGCGGATTTTTACAAAAAAATGACCCCCGATAACGTATATAAGTCGTTTTCAGCCGGATTAACAGGCCTGACCTTTGCCCTCCTAAGTGCATGCGGCCCCCCTGCTGACGGTGACCAGGACGGTAATTCCGACAATTTGACCCTAAAAAAGAAGGTAAGGGAGGAGCGTTATGACGTTTTTGATTTTAAGGGAGACGATAGCTCCTGCATAGAGATCATAGAAAGCCTGTATGATACTGCCGGAAAGATCACGCTGGAAACTATTTTCGATGGAGGTTATACGCGGATCGGCGGTAAGCGATTTGAATATTCATCTAGCGGTAAACTGATCTTTACGAGTTATCTTGAATCGTTCGTCTATAAGGAAACAGACACCATCATTTACGATACGAAAGATCAGCCCCTGAAAGAGGAGAAGCTGATCACGAGCAATCATGTTCCGACACGCAGGATCTTCACTGAATTCCATGACGGCCGGGTCAGGGTGAAGCGGGAAGACGACCTCCTAAGTGAGAAACTGAACTGGGTGGATACCTTCATGTGGGGAAATAATGGAAAGAACCTCCTGAAGAAAGGTTACGACGGATCCATGAAGCACGTGTTCAACTCAGAAAGCGTGTATGACAGCAAAGGAAATGAAGTAGAATACAAACGTTTTAGCCCGAAAGGAGAATTGCTCAGGACTGCCTTACATGTGTATGACACAAGCGGAACACTTCTGAACTACACAGAAAAAAGAGGAGACAGCATCACCATGAAGGAAGTGTATACACTTAACAGTGCAGGGAAAAAGGTGAGGCTGGACTGCTATGAACCCGGAAGCATTCTTGACCTGGTTTACCAATACATCTATAACGAGAACGGCGACCTGCTTTGTGTGCTGAAATTCAATGGGAAAGGTCTTCTGTTGCGCAAGATTTTCTATACCTATGAGTACCATGGATATGCAGATTAATGCCTATTTTGGTTAGCTCGAAATATGGCGCTCCTAGGCAGTATACTCAAAAGAACGATCAGCATAGGAAGTAATTTTCCAAGGCTGAGAACAAAGGATGCGTTCAAACAGCAAAAGAAGACGCTGAAAAAATTGCTTACCAAAGCGGAGTATACCGCGTTCGGGGAACATTACGGTTTTTCAAGGATGTTGAACGATAAGGACCTGGTAAAGGCATTTCAGAAAGGCGTGCCGGTCTTCGATTACAGCTCCATCTTCAGGAACTGGTGGTACCGATCGCTCAACGGGGAATCATTTGTGTGCTGGCCCGGAAACGTCAAACATTTCGCGCTGAGTTCAGGAACAAGTGATGCATCAAGTAAATATATTCCCGTGACGAAGGATATGGTGAGGTCGATCCAGAAAACAAGCATACGCCAGATCTTTTCCCAGGCGCATTACAACCTTCCCGAATCGCATTTTGAAAAAGGCATACTCATGATCGGGGGAAGCACGCACCTGAATTACAACGGAACTTATTTTGAGGGCGATCTGAGCGGGATCTCCGCCGGTCATCTTCCCTTTTGGTTTCAACATTTTTATAAACCCGGAAAGCGAATTTCCAGGGAGCGCGACTGGAATCAGAAACTGGATGAGATCACACGTAATGCTAAGAACTGGGATATTTCTGTGGTCGCCGGCGTACCGGCATGGGTGCAGATCATGTTTGAGCGCGTGATCGAATATCACAAAGCGAAGACCATTCATGACGTCTGGCCCAACCTTCGCGTGTACGTACACGGCGGCGTTTCCTTCGACCCTTATAAGAAAGGATTTGAGAAACTTCTTGAACGGCCGCTCATTTATATGGAAACTTACCTGGCTTCAGAAGGATTCATTGCATACAAGGACCGGCCCGAAGCAGATGGAATGAAACTGGTCACCGATAACGGGATCTTCTTCGAATTCATTCCATTCACCGAGGAGAATTTCAATTCCGATGGATCACTGCACGCAAACCCGGAAGCCGTTACCATAAATGAAGTGAAAGAGAATACAGAATATGCCATCCTGATCTCCACCTGCGCCGGCGCATGGAGATATTTGCTCGGCGACACGATCCGATTCACCTCGCTTGAAAATTCGGAGATCATCATCACCGGGAGGACCAAACACTTCCTCAGCTTATGCGGCGAGCATCTTTCCCAGGATAATATGAATAGGGCTATGCTGAATGTTGCAAATGAACTGAACATCGATATAAAAGAATTCACCGTCTCTGGCATTCACTACCAGAATATGTTTGCGCATAAATGGTATATCGGTACGGATGATCCCGTTGATAAACAACAATTACGCGACCGTCTTGATGAAAACCTCAAGATACTCAACGATGATTACCGCGTGGAACGTATCGCTGCGCTGAAAGAAGTTATTGTAGAAGTCCACCCCTCAAGGTTGTTCTACGATTTTCTGAAAGACAAGGGAAAAGAAGGCGGACAGAATAAATTTCCCCGTGTTCTTAAGAAAACACATTTGCACGATTGGGAACAATTCCTGCTCACCCAAAAAACCATTCTCTCGTGAATCCATTCGTCGAGGCGATATATAAAGGATTTGCGCTTGGGATGACCTTATGCTTCTCTTTCGGACCTTCTTTTTTCGCATTATTAAAAACAAGCCTGGATAAGGGCTATCGTTCCGGACTTGCGTTGGCCTTCGGAATCTTTGTAAGTGATGTGTTTTGCGTGGGGCTTGCGCTTGTCGGAGCCTCTACGGTGCTCGGTTCCCCTCAAAGTAAACTGATCATAGGAATTGTAGGAGGTACCATCCTGGCGGTATATGGTTTTTACAGCATCTTCCAGACGAAGACCGTGAACCCGGATGATGAACAGATCGTCATCAAGTCTGTCAACATCCCTGTAACCATGATCAAAGGCTTTGCTCTGAATATTCTTAATCCTTTCGTGTTGCTGCTTTGGTTCGGATGGGTGGCCTTTGTATCAGGTAAGGATAATTTTACAACGATCCACGTGACGATCTTCTTCGTGGTATCTCTCATTACCATCCTTGGAACAGATATTCTGAAAGCGGTTATCGCTCACAAGATAAAAAAGGTGATGACGCCCGGATTCTTCAATTTTGTTAATAGAGTAATGGGACTGGTGATGGTTATCCTGGGCGTAGTGATGATCGCCAAAACGCTTTGATCATCTTTCCAGCAAAGCCTTGATGTTCGGCTTAAAATAAAGCTCGCTCTTCAATATTTTTCCGTCCTCTCGAAAGATCGGATTGCCGTCCTTATCCAACTTTGACATATTGCTGCGATGGATCTCATCATAGATCTCCTCTATCCTGTCCTGGAGTCCGTGTTTCAAGATCGTACCGAATAAGATATACATCTGGTCGCCCAGCGCGTCTGCGATCTCCACAATATCTCCTGACCGACAAGCTTCAAGGTATTCGTCGTTCTCCTCCCGCATCAGGTTGTACCGGAGTGTATATTCATCCACACTCAGTTCGCCTTCCGGCTTTTCCGCTGAGCCTATCTTAAAGACCGTGTGAAATTCCTTAACGGAATTTATCTTGTGGATCAGGATCCTTTTCTCTTTGTCCATGGTCTTATTTTTTAGGAGGTGTTTTTGTACTTTCATATTCAGAATTCAGCGCATCCAGAACTTTGTTGGTCACGTCCAGTTCATCTTTGATACCAAGCGCGCCTTCTCCGCGTGAAGTGTAGGTAAGAACGCAGGAATAATTATTACTTGCCGTGAAAGCCTTAAAGAACTCATATAGTTTCTTCTGAACTTTTTCCAGCTTTTTACTTTGTTGTTCCTGCAAAGCCCCGATATTCTTTTCCTCGTTTTCAATGGCGGTCTTCCGCTTCATCAGGTCTCCTTCTATCTGCTCCGCTTGCTCCTTGGGAATAAGTCCTTGACCGGCCTTGTCGATGTAGGTTTGAAAGTCTTCCTGGTACTTCATCACTTTATTCTTGAAGTTCCCTTCAATGGCAGCCAGGTTGTTCTCTACCTCAACGCTTACATCCTTATAATATTTATATTTTTCAAAAAGTGTATCAATGTTCACATAAACAATGATCGCGCTTCCCTGTGCATCGCTTACTTTAATGTTCTTGGCAAGGTCCTCGGTCTTCTGTTTGTCGGAAAGCGGGTCTGAATCCGGATCAGACGCAGAAGCTGAACTAAAGTGCAGGTAAAAAAGTACGGCTACAGCGATCGAAAGGATCACATTCATCACAAGGGATAAGTTCTTCATATTGCAGTCTTGAACTGCAAAGATAAGGGAAGAATTTACTTGCTGATAACCACCCTTACGGTCTCATTTCCCTTGCTGCTGTTGTAACGGATCAGGTAAATTCCATTCGCAAGTTCCGAAAGATCGAACGATGTGTTATATTCTCCTGTATGATGTGAGGGCATATCGACCAGCTTCATCACCGTACCGCCTTTAATGGAACATACATCGATGGCAATATGTTCTTGCTTCTTCACAGTGTACTTAAGCGTGATAAGGCCTGAACTTGGATTCGGAAAGGCGAAAAGACTTGAATTCTCTGGATCTGATTCAACGATGCGGATGTTCGAATTGCTGTCCTCAACTTGCGCGGAGTCAATCTTAATATCCCCGACTATTTTCGAAACGACCGGTAATTTGCAGGTAATTTTCGGAGGAGTATCGCTTTCCATCACCATGAACTTCGGCTTCCCCATCATTTCGATCTTGTCTTCAGGTTCTATGATCTCCGGCGCAACTTCTCCTTTAACCATCAGCGGTTCGATCACTTCAGTTTCTGTAAATCTTGGACCGCCAAGCATGTACAATTCTTCGCGAATGATGGTTTGGCCAACCTGTGGTATTTCTACTGCAATGGCTTTTTCTTTTATCGGAAGGGGCATGATGCAGATCAGGGTATCACCGGTAAAGACTTCTCCCTTAACAATCTCTTCCGTTATCTCCATGTCGCCGGTCACTTCTATTTTTCCCACCAGTTCACCGCTGTTTGAAGTGCATGAAAACAATCCTGCGCCGAAAACAAAGAATAGCGCAATCATGAATGCTCTTGTTACCGAATAACGCTGTGCACGTATATAGGCAGGAACAGTAACCGTAACGGGACCAGCTATCTGCGTGCTATTAAATCTGCCGCAGATCTTCTCGCTCTTCTTTTCATCGATGATCTGATCAACTTCTGTAGTTGTTTTGTTCGTAAAGTCGACAACAGTTTTGTTACAGACCCCGCAAAAACGGCCTTTTTGTTCCGGTGTCATTTGGTTCCAGTCCTCGTGACATGGCTTCGGGATGGAGATGGAGTATTTCGGGCTATTCATGGCTGATATGTATATGTTTATAGGATAGATGCGCCGTTCATGGAAATTCCACACGCCTCCCCCCCCCATTATCGTATTTTTGAGCATGAATTCGCTGGTAAGGGAGAATATCCGAATCGCCCTCCGTTCCATACGGGGTAATCTCCTTCGTACCCTTCTTACCATCTTTATCATCGCTTTTGGGGTGACTTCATTGGTGGGAACTCTTACTGTTATTGATGTAATCAAGGGCTCCATCAACAGCAATTTCACAAACATGGGCGCCAATACCTTTACCATCAGGAATCGCGAAATGACGGTGAGGATCGGTCGTAATGGAAAACGCCCAAAACGCTTCAAACCAATTAGTTACGAGGAAGGAAAGCGATTCGTTGATGAATTTACCGCCGGACAAGTGGCATCCTTATCAACCTTTGCCTCCGGTATTGCAACGGTTAAGTTTGCTGAGATCAAAAGCAATCCCAACGTTCAGGTTATGGGAGGAGATGAATTCTACCTGGCCGCGGCCGGTTATGAAATAAGCGATGGGCGGAATTTCTCACCCCAGGAAGTGGACGACAATATTAATGTAGCGCTGGTGGGAAAGGATATCGTCTTCACATTATTCAAGAAAAAAGAAAAACCCGTCGGGCAGATCATAAATATCGGGGCCGGGAAATACAGGATCATTGGAATATTAAAGGAGAAAGGAAATGCCATGGGCTTTGGAGGCGACCGGATCTGCATTGTCCCGCTGGGAAATGCAAAAATGTATTTTAGTCGGCCGAATATGTCATTTACGATCAGTGTGATCGCAAAAAACGCAATGATGATGGATCATGCGGTTGGCGAGGCAACGGGACTGATGCGCAAAGTGAGAAAGATACCTGTTGGTGAGGAAGACAATTTCGAGATAACGAAAAGCGATTCACTCTCCCAGATGCTGATCGATCAATTGAAATATTTTAACCTTGGCGCGATCATCATAGGCGTCATTACCCTTGTTGGAGCAGCCATCGGTTTGATGAACATCATGCTGGTATCGGTCACAGAAAGAACAAAAGAGATCGGCACGCGTAAAGCCATTGGTGCAACGAGGAAAACGATAAAGAATCAATTTTTAATAGAAGCTGTTGTCATCAGCCAGTTGGGTGGACTTGTGGGAATACTTTTAGGTGTGGTACTTGGGATCGTAGTCGCTTATAACTTCGAAAGCCCTTTTGTTATTCCCTGGGTGTGGATGATCGGCGGGGTCATACTTTGTTTGATCGTTGGCGTTATTTCAGGATACTACCCGGCTGTGAAGGCGAGCAAGCTGGATCCGATCGAGGCGCTGAGGTTTGAGTAAAAAGGGAACAAGGGGTCAGGGAACAGGGGTCAGGGGTCAGGGGTCAGATATATTGATAAACAAATTATATTTGTCGACGATTAAGGACCCTATTGTAAAACCAATCCCCATTGACCTATGAAGTATCTACGCTATTTAGGATTCGCAGCTGTTTTAATTACCGCCGGATGCGGAATGTTCGGACCGACCGGGCCGACGTTCGAAGAAGTATTCAAAGCAAACAAAGGCTTGATGGACTCGGTGAGAATGTCTTTCAAAAATATCGAAAAAGCTTTGACTGACTCGGCCTATGAAATAACGGACATGATAAAAGCGGAAAAGCTTCCTGTCCCGCTTGAATATGATGGCTCTGATAATAATAACATGGAAATTATTCCCGTCGCGCAACTTTCAAATCCGGATGATGCTTCGGGGTTTTTTACAGGCGGTGAGTTGTTCACGGCGCTCGACTGGACGGGATCTAACAGCACCATGAGCCTTGAAACCATGAAAGAAGAAGCAGGTGACTACGCAATAAATGTTTTCAAAAAAGTAAGGGAGAAGTCACGATACCTTGCAGTGTACCGTTACGTTCAGTATGACGCGCCGATGTTCACGACTCCATCTGAATTTGAAGTGGGGTATGTTGACATGGAAGTGTTGTTGTATGATTTGAAAACAGCCGGAATGCTTGGCGCTTTCCGTTTTGTTGCGGAATCCGATTCACTGATCAATTATGAATATGACACAGGCGCAAGCGATCAAACCCAAATGTATGAAGGCACGGCTGCCGCGGTGAAAGAGCTGGAAGAAAAATGCAAATGGATGATCATAAAAGGTTTGCAGGAGATCAGCAGCACCAAGCTGAAAGTATATGTTACAGAAAGAGAAGGACCTTATTTTGTAACAGGGGGAAGCGAACGTGAGGAGATCGTAAGGGAGAGAGAGAAGGACAGGTAGTCGAGGGACTTTACCCCTCCACCACTTCAAAATTCATCTTCAATAAAACTTCCTTGTGAAGCTTGACAGTTGCTTGATAAGTGCCAAGCGTTTTGATGCTGTCCTCGTTAACGATATCGATGTTCTTACGTTCCACGTCAAAGCCAAGTTTCTTGATCGCCTCTGCGATCTGGATGGCATTCACGGAACCGAATATCTTTCCTGATTCTCCCACCTTTGCTCCTACTTTCACCACCATTCCGCTCAGCTTTTCCGCGATCTTCTCAGCCTCTGCCTTTATTTTTGCTTCTTTATGAGCGCGTTGTTTCATGAGCTCTGCATGCGCAAGCTTTGCGGATCCGTCAGCGATCACAGCCAGTCCCCTCGGTAAGAGAAAATTCCTCCCGAAACCGGGTCGTACCTTGACGATCTCGTCCTTACTGCCGAGCTTCTTTACGTCCTGTGTCAATATAACTTCCATGACTGATTGCTTAGAATAAAAAAAATTATTTCATCAAGTCGGCAACGTACGGCATCAGCGCCAGGTGCCTTGCTCTCTTCACCGCAGTGGAAACTTTACGTTGGTACTTTAGCGAAGTACCGGTCAATCGGCGCGGAAGGAGCTTGCCCTGTTCATTCACGAACTTCAGGAGAAAAGCAGGGTCCTTGTAATCAATATACTTTATGCCGCCTTTTTTAAAGCGACAGTACTTTTTCTTTTTTACCTCGACCGCAGGCGGGTTGAGGTATCGTATTGCTGACTGGTCTGCCATGATTTAGTTGGAGTTAGCGGTGGCCGGTTTAGTTTCTTTGTCTTGTTCCACCTTGTTCCGGGTCCTGTTCTTGCGCTTTTCAGCCCAAGCCAGTGAATACTTGTCGAGCTTCACCGTGAGATAACGTAAAACGCGCTCATCCCTTCTGAAAGCTACTTCAAGTTCATTCACAATGGTTCCGGGTCCTTCGTACTGCAAAAGATGGTAAAATCCTGTGTTCTTTTTCTGGATGGAATACGCAAGTTTGCGCAGTCCCCAGTGCTCTTCATTCACCACTTTTGCCGACCAGTTGACAAGCATCTTTTTGTACTTGCCTACCGCCTCCTTTGCCTGTTCATCAGACAAAACGGGAGTTAAGATGAAGACGGTTTCGTATTGGTTTGCCATTTCTTAGTTTTTAATCCTCTTTCTTTTTTTCAGAGGGGTGCAAATTTAGGCAAAAAATAATTACTCCCCAATACAACTTTGAGGCTCTGATGGTTGTCTCTTGTATTGACGATCACTAAACCGTTCTCCCACAATGAAAAAGTTCCTCGCTCAAAGCCTTATTCTGACCATCGTTTTGGTCATGACAGGATTAAACTTGAAATCACAATCGGTTGTAAATCAGCCATATATAGACGATTTCTCGCCCGAAGGTACCTGCGCTCCCACGTCCACATACCATACAGGACCCAACGCTCCTGCGAACGGGAACGGATCCCTGGGCCAGATCTATAACTTCTCAAAATGCGGTTTGAACTATGTTCAGGCTTCCCAAAGGCTGAAAAAACGCGGGTCAAACGGATGGGGAGTCAACCAGCCTGCCCCCTTCGTGATCACCGGATTGCCTACTTGTCTTGCTGTTGAAAGAGCATATATCTGGGGTAGCATGAGCGGTACTTCAACCAACTTCAACGTAACCATCGTCAACCCGCTTGCTCAAACTTTTACATATCCTTCTGTAACCATTGGAACCGGCCCTGATAAATGCTGGGGCTACGGCGGTACCAGCGCTTACAGGATGGACGTTACAAGCTGTATCGCAGGAAACGGAACGTATACCATCAGCGGATGGCCAACCAATCCTCCTACACCACAAAAAGACACAGACGGCGCAACGCTGTTCATCATCTATTCCGATCCTACGGCAACTTTCCAGGGCCACATGGTCATTCATGACGGATGCGTTGTGGGTATCGGTGGGAACACAGCGCAAACACTAAACGGGATCAACGCATGCGCTACTTCAATTTACGCCCGCGCATTTTGCATGACCGGCGACTGGCAGCTGAACGGAATTACAGGAGTATGGAACGGTAGTGCGATCAACATTCCATGGAACTGGTGGAACTTTGACCAGGTAGCAACAACCGTTACTGCGGGTCAGGTCACAGCCGGATACACACATGCCGGACTGAACGATTGTTATAACTGGATGGTGATGGGATTATATTACCGAACGAATACATGCACCACCTGTCCGACATCGAGTTCAAGTTTAACCCTTACACCTTCGACTGTTCCGGCAACCTGCGCCTTATGTAACGGGCAGGCATCCGTAACAGTGACAGGAGGATCCGCGCCTTATACCTACGTATGGAACACCGTTCCCGTACAAAATACACAAACGGCCACAGGATTATGCCCCGGTACTTATACTGTTACCGTCACTGACGCCACAGGTTGTCTTTCTGCAACCACTACCGTAACCGTCATTTCAGTCGGAGGTATCCTAAACGTCACTTCCGTTATCACAAACGTTCTATGTAACGGTCAGTGCACAGGAAGTATCACAGCAAACGTTTCGAACGGTGTGCCACCATACACCTATGCCTGGAACACAGTTCCGATACAGAACACTCAAACAGCAACCGGACTTTGCGCGGGAACTTATTCTGTGCTCATAACGGATGCGCAGGGATGTACGGGCACCGGCACGTACACGATAACGCAACCAACGCCTTTGACAATAAACGCTGCAGGCTTCCCTACACTTTGTAACGGAAACTGTACCGGACAAGCGATCGTTATTCCGGGAGGAGGAACTCCCGGTTATACATTCAACTGGATGCCGGGAAATATCACGACTGCTTCCGCAAACGGACTTTGCGCAGGGACTTATACTATTACCATTACAGATGCAAACGGATGTACGATGACGGACACGGCTATTGTTTCAACGCCTACTCCAATCACCGCGACCACTTCTTTTGATACATCACACTGCGGTCTTCCTGACGGGTTGGCTTGCGCTGTTGCATCCGGCGGAGTTGGACCTTACACGTATGTATGGAATTCTGTTCCTGCACAAAACACAAGTTGCGCAACGGGATTGATTGCAGGAGTGTATTGCTGTACGATCACCGACTTTAACGCTTGTACTTTCAATATTTGTGTAACGGTACCGGCAGCACTTGGAGTGGTAGCAAGTATTACCGGATCCACGAATGTCACTTGTTTCGGAGCCTGCAACGGTGATGCTACAGTCACCGGTACAGGAGGAGTGGGGCCCTATACTTATTCATGGAATACGGTTCCTGTCCAGAATACCCAAACCGCAACCGGACTTTGCGCCGGAACCTATATAGCCACAGTAACGGATTTCAACGGCTGTATTTCCACAGCAACCGTCACCATCACGGAGCCTGCGCAACTTGTTCTTGTCGCCGGTCCTCCTGCTACAATTTGTATAGGTCAGTGTACAACACTTACCGCTACAGCAAGCGGCGGAACAGCTCCTTATACGATCACATGGGCTCCTGCAGGACCAAATGTTTGTCCGGTTGTTACGACAGTTTATACTGTTTCTGTAACGGACGCGAACGGTTGTACCGCAACGCCACAGACGATCGTCATAACGGTTAATCCTCCGCTGAACGTAACAGCTACAGTTGCTCCGAATCCAATTTGCATCGGTTTCTCCACAACACTCTCTGCTTTGGGAAGTGGCGGAAGCGGCGCGGGTTATACTTACACCTGGCAGCCCGGTAACATGAACGGACCAACCGTGAACGTTACACCAACTGCGACAGGTACTACAACGTACACTGTCACGATCACTGACAATTGCGGCACTCCGCAGGACACCGCGCAGGTATCTGTGCTTGTGAATCCTTCTCCTGTCATCCTGTTCACATCGGCGGATTCTGCAGGCTGCGCTCCTTTCTGCACACAGTTTACAGACGCTACCACAGGTGGAGCTGCCTGGAGCTGGTCTTTCCAGGGAGGAACACCTGCGAATTCCACTACATCACCAAGCGGACAGATCTGCTGGAACGTTCCCGGTTCATATTCCGTAACACTAACCGTCACAGATAATAATAGCTGTACAAGCACGGTCACTGTTCCGAACATGATCACCGTTTATCCGAATCCTGTCGCAGGATTTACAACGGATCCCGACAGCGCTTCGATCCTGAATCCTACGATCTGCTTCATTGATGAATCGATCAACGCATTTACTTATCTCTGGGATTTCGGTGATCCGCAGGATCAGTTCAACACTTCGGTGTTACCTGCTCCTTGTCATACGTATTCTGACACAGGAATGTATTGTGTGAAACAAGTTGTTACTTCAGTAAACGGTTGCGTTGATTCACTCACCGCTTGTCTGTTCATCATACCGGACTTCACGCTTTATGTCCCGAATGCATTCACACCGAATGAAGACGGCACAAATGATTTCTTTTTCCCTAAAGGCGAAGGAATTGACGAGAGCAGGTTTGAGATGTGGATCTTTGACCGCTGGGGAAATTTGATCTGGAATACACAGCAGTGGGGCAAGCAGTGGGACGGGAAAGCAAATGGTGGAAAGAAACTTGCGCAGGAAGATGTGTACGTATGGAAGATCGTAGTGTACGACTTCATGGGTAAGAAGCACTCGTTCATAGGGCATGTGAGTTTGATAAGATAACAAGACTTAAGACACAAGGTACAAGAGTAGGCTCGCGTGTTAACCGTAGCTTTTGGCGTAGGTTAACGGTGCGGGCCTTTTTTCTGCCCCACAAAGAAAAATGACAAAATAGCTTCCCATCTCGATTGCAGTTCTCGGTCTGACAGTTGCATTCCCGGCGCTTGAACTGAATGCACAACCCGTTATCAATATTTCAGTCGTTACAGCTCTGCCACCTGTTGTTAGTGAATCTTCAGGACTCCAACGTACAGGCGCTAATTGTTTCTGGTCGCACAATGACAGTGGGGGGCAGCCGGAATTATACAATTTCGACACGACCGGTACTTTGTTGCGCACATTGTTGGTTTCAAATGCAACCAATGTTGATTGGGAAGAAATCACCACCGATACTGCAGGCAACTTGTATATTGGCGACTTTGGTAACAATAATTGTAACCGACAGGATCTGGTTATTTACAAAATATGCAATCCTGACACTGTCACCTCAAGTTCTGTAACTGCCGAAGAGATCCATTTTACCTACCAGGATCAATACGCATTTCCACCGCATCCTTCTTTGAGGAATTTTGACATGGAGGCCATGATAACAGTTAATGATTCCTTGTATCTGTTTACGAAGAATCAAACCGCTCCATGCAACGGCTATACCAAAGTGTATCGTTTGCCACTCGATTCCGGCACTTATGTTGCGCAGCTCGTTGACAGTTTCCTGATAGGGGTTGGTTCAACAGATGGTTACTCCATAACAGGTGCACGGATTACAACGGATTACGACACGTTGTTGTTGATCAGTCACGAGCGAATGTGGATCTTCTCCGGATTTACAGGCACGCGTTTCTTCAATGGAACTTCAATGGAATATATCTTCAGCGGTACGGCTTCCAATAAAGAAGGTATATGTTTCGGAAGCGGAAGCAAGGTCTACCTCTCCGATGAGTTTACAGTAACCGGTACGCAGAATCTTTATTACATTAACCTGCTGGGCCCGACAGTGGGTGAGCATCCGATAGCACAGGGATCGAATGGCAGCATTTCAGTATATCCAAATCCTTTTTCCAAACAGACAATTGTACAAACTAATTATCCCATGACCAACGCAAGTCTCACGGTGGACAACTGTTTCGGTCAGACAGTTGCGCAAATAAAAAACATCAGCGGACAAACAATCATTCTATATCGTGACAACTTGCCAAGTGGATTGTATATCGTTCGGCTCACACAGGACAGACAAGTAATCGCGACAAAAAAATTAATCATCACCGACTGAACTCTCGACAGGATTGCACTTTGGCTAACACGGATTTGGCAAAAGTGGCGGTTCAATGCTCCGCATCAGTATTTGTGTTGAAAATCGCCACCTTCGCCAATTAAGTAACTTTATCAGGCGGTCGACCGATAATATTTCGCAAACCATTGAGCACAAGTCAAAAAATACAATGACACAGTGGACAGTCTTATTCCTGTTTTTAACTATTCTTGTCTCAACAATTGCGAACGGCCAGACAGTTCCTCCGGAGTACAATGACTTTATTAAAAAAGGAGAAAAATATTTAAATGAAAAAAACGAGAATGCTCCTCATGCATACTCTGCCGCATTTAAGACAATTGGATGGAAAATTATCCTAACTGAAAATCACAAAAACGACTGTTACAACGCTGCTCAGGCGTGGATGATGGTGCTTAAGCCTGACAGCGCTTTCTTCTACCTTGACAGAATAATAAATAAATTATCTTTCACTGACTTTGACAGACTTATCAATGATCCGGCATTCATTCCATTGCGTTACGACGACAGGTGGATGCCACTATTAACTGCGCATGGTCAAATTGACAGCAATCCATGTCGTCTGCTGGACTCTCTCAAAAAAGAAGACCAAAAGTGGAGACATCTTCGTACCAAGATAGGTAATCATCAAACAGACACGATCAGCGTGGAAAAAGTCGTCAGACAAATAATTCTAACCGACAGTTTAATTTTCATCCAAATAAAAAAAATGTTTGACAAACATGGCTTCCTGGGTTACGACAAAGTTGGAAAAGAAGGTTCAAATAACTTTTGGTTGTTGGTTCAGCACGCAGACAAGCACCCATCATTCCAGGACAGCGTTTTAACAAAAATGAAAATTGAGGCGGATAAGGGAAATGCTTCGCTTAGTAATTATGCTTATCTCATAGACAGAGTTAGGGTCAACACTAAACAGTTGCAAGTCTATGGTACACAAATGCAACTTAACTCCACAAAAACATCTTATGAACCGCTGCCGACCGTTGAGCCGGACAAATTGAATGATAGACGTAAACAAGTTGGACTAAAAACGATCGAAGAATACATTCAGACAATGAATAAGTACCATTACGGGGAGCTTCAAAAAAAATAATTGATTAAACAAATACCATGGAATCACGAATCGTAATTGCAGGCTACAAGCCCAAAGCAGGCAAAGCACAAGCCTTACATCAACTGATGAGAGAACATCTTTCTGTTTTAAAAGACCAGGGTCTTGTAACGGACAGGGCTTCCATTATGATGGAAGCAAAAGACGGAACGATCATTGAGGTCTTTGAATGGAGATCGCAAACCGCAATTGACAAAGCGCATACCAACCCTGAAGTTTTGAAAATGTGGGAAAAATATGCTGAGGTATGTGAGTATATTCCGGTCGGCCAGGTGGAAGAAACGGCGAGTCTATTCTCAGGATTCAAGCCTTTTAAATAAGATCAACAACACGTTTTGCCTTCCCCTAACACAGTTGTGCAAACTATAGAAATGAAAAAACTACTTCCCGTATTTGGATTTTTTCTTTGTGTGCTGGTAGGTACGAGCCAAACGCTCACGCTATCCGATACCACTTTTAAAGCAGGTGGCATCCTGACAAGTCGGAATATGCTATTCGACTTCGACAAAGCAACATTTAGACCGGAGACGTATCCGTACCTGGATAGCATCATTGTCTTTTTATTAAAGAACAAAGGACTTGTAATTGAAGTAGGTAACCATGTTGACACGCGCTGGACACCAATATATTCGTCTTGCTTGTCCTGCAACAGAGCAAAAGCAATCGTAGAATATTTCATTTCTAAAGGCATCCCGCCAACCCGAATGATCTCGAAAGGATATAATGATTCAAAGCCATTGATCCCGGAAAGTCAAATAAATAAGATGAAATCAAAAGAAGAAGTTGAAAAGGCGCACCAGGTAAACAGGAGAACGGAGTTTAAGATCCTGCAGACCGACCATAAGTAGGTAATATAGTCTCTACTATATATCATTGATTATCAGTCTTTTGTATTTTCGTACATATTCGTATTTAGTATCCCCTTGCCTTCCCGCAACTATTAGGCTAAATTAGTTGTCTGATTATTAGCGTATAAACCCGTTCCCATGATCCTTCGAAAACTTGCTGTTCTTTGCCTTGCTCTTACCGGTTTTTTCTCTTCCGGTTTTTCACAACCAACTTCTGAAAGCATTCAGAATTGTCAGAACAAAGGCGGTGCCTGTTACACTAACCCGAACCAGGCAAACGGTCCACAAACTCCTTCCCCGCAGAACGGAAGCGGATCTCTCGGAAATATTTTTAATATGAATAAGTGCGGCCTGAACTATGTTCATGCGCAACGTGTTTTGTGGAAAAGGGGAACAACAAATCCGCCAATCGTAGGAGCAAACCAACCTGCCACGTTCACCATCACCGGAATTCCTGTCTGCAAAACCATTGAACGCGCTTATGTCTGGTCATCAATGTCCGGAACCGTAACTGCATTCAACATAACGATTGTTAATCCTCTAGCCCAATCTTTCACTTTCCCGGCTGTGAATATCGGTGCAGGCGCTGATAAATGCTGGGGTTATGGCGGAACAACTTCTTATCGTGTGGATGTTACTTCAGCGATTGCCGGAACCGGAAATGGAAATTATCTTCTCAGTGGATTTCCAACAAATCCTCCTACTCCGCAAAAAGACACAGACGGAGCCGCACTCATGATCATTTACAGTGATCCAACTGCCGCGTACGAAGGTCATCTTTACATCAACGACGGCTGTTGCATACAGATCGGCGGAACCAACACGCAGATCATGTCGGGCTTTAATGCCTGCGCTGCTTCAACCTTTGGACGGGCCTTCGCTCTTTTTGGCGATCTGCAACCCGCATTCAGCACAGGAGGAAGCCAGACACTCGCCAATACTCCGAATCCTACTTACACCATGGGAATGTTCGACTGGCAGGAAGTGGCATGTAATGTTGCCGCCGCCCAGAACACCGCTACCTATTCGCACTTCGGCCCCAGCGACTGTTTTAATTTCATGATGATGGGATTGTATTATCGTACAACGACATGTACCACCTGTCCGCTTACAAGCGCGTTAACGCTCACCACAACCATCGTACCTGCTACCTGTTCGTTATGTAACGGGCAAGCAACCGTTACGGCCAGCGGGGGAACCCCGCCTTATACTTATTCATGGAGTACCGTTCCGGTTCAAACGAATGCAACAGCAACCGGATTGTGCGCCGGAACCTATACGGTAACCGTTACGGATGCTACAGGATGTTTGTCGGCAACAACTACGGTTACGATCACTTCTGCAGGCGGTCTTCTTGTTCTCACACCAACCATTACGAACGTACTTTGTAACGGCGCATGCACAGGAAGCATTCTGATCAACGCTTCCAATGGTACACCACCTTACACATACTTATGGAATACTGTGCCGGCCCAGACAGGTCAAACGGCAACGGGACTTTGTGCCGGAACTTATTCAGTGGTCGTAACGGATGCAAACGGATGTACTTCAACGGGAAGTTATACCGTAACACAGCCACCGCCATTGACAATAAACGCAGCAGGTTTCCCGACACTTTGTAACGGAAACTGTACGGGGCAGGCTATCGTCATCCCGGGTGGAGGAACTCCGGGTTATACATTCAACTGGATGCCGGGAAACATTACCACTGCTTCTGCAAACGGACTTTGCGCAGGAACATATACGATCACAATAACAGATGCAAACGGATGTACGATGACGGATACCGCCATCGTCTTAACTCCTACACCTATCACGGCCACAACCTCCTTCGACACATCACACTGCGGATTACCTGACGGACTTGCCTGCGCCGTTGCATCAGGCGGAACAGGTCCGTATACTTATGTATGGAACTCCGTTCCTGCGCAAAATACAAGTTGCGCAACCGGATTGATAGCGGGCGTATATTGTTGTACGATCACCGACTTCAATGCATGCACATTTAATATTTGTGTCACTGTGCCTGCAGCATTAGGTGTTGTTGCGAACATTACGGGCTCCACTAATGTCACTTGTTTCGGAGCCTGCAACGGTGATGCTACAGTCACCGGTACAGGAGGAGTGGGGCCTTATACTTATTCATGGAACACAGTCCCTGTTCAGAACACTCAAACGGCAACCGGACTTTGTGCCGGAACATATATCGCCACTATAACTGATTTCAACGGCTGTATTGCCACAGCAACTGTCACCATTACGCAGCCAACACAGCTTACACTGGTCGCAGGACCTCCTGCAACAATATGTATCGGTCAGTGCACAACGCTTACTGCAACAGCTTCCGGTGGTACTGCTCCTTACACCATCACTTGGGCTCCCGGAGGACCAAACGTTTGTCCGACTGTTACAACAGTCTATACTGTTTCCGTAACGGATGCGAACGGATGTACCGCAACGCCGCAGACCATTGTGGTTACGGTAAGTCCGCCTCTTAACGTCACGGCAACAGTTGCCCCGAATCCAATTTGTATTGGGTTTTCCACTACACTCTCTGCTTTGGGAAGCGGTGGAAGCGGAACAGGGTATACTTATACCTGGACTCCGGGGAACATGAATGGTCCTACTGTTAACGTTACACCAACCACAACCGGAACTACAACTTATACTGTTACTCTTACGGATAACTGCGGTACACCTGCTGCAACAGCAACGGTTACGGTTACGGTCAATCCTTCACCTGCTATTGTGTTTACCTCTGCAGATTCTGCGGGATGCGCTCCATTCTGCACCCTGTTCACAGATGCAACCACCGGCGGAGCAGCGTGGAGCTGGTCGTTCCAGGGAGGAACACCTGCAACTTCCACAACCTCGCCGAGCGGACAAATTTGCTGGACTGTGCCCGGTTCATATAGTGTAACACTAACAGTTACAGACAATAATAGTTGTACAAGCACGGTTACTGTGCCGAATATGATCACTGTGCATCCAAATCCGGTGGCAGCATTCACACCTACACCAAACAGCGCTTCCATATTGAATCCTACCATCTGCTTTACGGACAACTCTGTCAACGCAGCTACATGGCTCTGGGATTTTGGTGATCCGCAGGATCAGTTCAACTCTTCTACTTTACAGAGTCCTTGTCATAATTATTCTGACACAGGAATATATTGCGTGAAACAAGTTGTCACCTCCGCCAACGGCTGTCCTGACTCCATCACCATCTGTGTTTACATCTTACCTGATTTTACTTTCTACGTTCCAAATGCCTTCACACCCGACGGAGACGGTACAAATGATTTCTTCTTCCCTAAGGGAGAAGGCATCGATGAAAATAAATTCGAGATGTGGATCTACGATCGTTGGGGAAATATGATCTGGACAACTCAGATCTGGGGTAATAAATGGGATGGAAAAGCAAACGGTGGTAAAAAAATAGCCCAGGAAGATGTGTACGTGTGGAAGATCAATGTGTATGACATCTTAGGAAAAAAACATTCTTTTGTGGGGCATGTGTCCTTAATAAAGTAGTTAGCGGAAGGCGAAGGGGCCCCTCGCCATACTCGGGGTTACAAGCTCATCGAAGAATACTAAGGGTTGGTCTACGCCAGCCCTTCTTTTATCTACTCAATATAATAGCGGGAACTTTTAGGTTACATTTAGTGTCTATACACTAACGTTCAACCCGTTACCCCATGTTAAGAAAGTTCCTCCCGATCATCGTTGCTCTTTGCTTAAGTTCTTTTCTTACCGCACAAGACGAACAACATGATGATTCACAAAACCGCGTACCGAATTTACTTTACGGTACATGCGCTCCTTCGCCAACCGCACACAACGGTCCTAATTCTCCGCAGAACGGAAATGGATCGCTTGGGCAGATCTATAATTTTTCAAGGTGCGGATTGAATTATACGCAGGCGACATTACGGCTCGGTAAACGCGGACCGCTTGCAGGTGTTAACCAGCCGGCAACGTATGTCATTTCCGGAATTCCTGTTTGTCGGACCATTGAGCGCGCATACATGTGGGCATCCATGTCCGGAACAGGATTTAATTTTAACGTCACAATTGTAAATCCACTCGCACAAACATTTACATATCCATCGGTTGTAATAGGAACAGGCCCCGACAAATGCTGGGGTTACGGAGGAACAACTTCTTATCGCATTGATGTAACATCCTGCATCACAGGAAACGGAAATTATATCGTAAGCGGATGGCCAACGAACCCTCCCACTGCGCAAAAAGATACGGACGGCGCAACGTTGTTCATCATTTTCAGTGATCCCACAGCTGCTTACCAGGGACACATGGTTATTCATGACGGATGTGTTGTGGGTATCGGCGGAAATACTGCGCAAACACTGACAGGGATCAATGCATGCGCTGCTTCTACTTACGCACGCGCGTTTTGCATGACCGGCGACTGGCAGTTGAACGGCATCACCGGAGTATGGAACGGAAGCGCAATTGCTATTCCATGGAACTGGTGGAACTACAATGAAGTTGCAACGAACGTTGCCGCCGCACAGGTGAATGCTGCGTACTCGCATGCGGGGCTGAACGACTGTTACAACTGGATGGTAATGGGATTGTATTACCGAACGACGACGTGTATTACATGTCCTGTTGTAAACAGTTTAACGCTGACCACAACAACGATCCCCGCAACCTGCGCAAACTGTAACGGATCTGCAACGGTAACGGCCACGGGTGGCTCTGCACCGTATACGTATGTCTGGAGTACAGTTCCGCCTCAAACAACACAAACAGCAACCGGACTTTGCGCGGGAACATATACTGTAACAGTAACGGATGCGACAGGATGTCTTGTTGCAACCGCAACGGTTACCATCATAACGACCGGTGGTGGCCTAACACTTACCCCTACAATTGTAAACGCAACATGTAACGGACTCTGTAATGGAAGTGTTTCAGTTGCGGTGACAGGAGGTTCTGCTCCTTATACTTATTCATGGAACACGGTTCCCGTTCAGAATACACAGACTGCAACGGGATTATGCGCCGGTACATATATTGTGACGGTTACGGACGCGGCGGGGTGTACCTCGACGGGATCCTATACGGTGACGCAACCCACGGCCATCACTACAACGCAAACGCAGGTGAACGTTCTGTGTAATGGTAACTGTACGGGAACGGCGACGGTGACTCCAAGCGGAGGAACGCCCGGCTATACCTATTCCTGGAATACAACACCGGTACAAAATACACAAACTGCAACGGGGCTTTGCGCGGGAAATTATACTGTGACGGTAACAGATGCGAACGGTTGTACCAGAACCGCAACGTATACGATAACGCAACCTACCGCGCTCGCTACAACACAATCACAAGTGAACGTTTTGTGTAATGGTCAGTGTACAGGAACCGCTACAGTCACTGCCTCGGGTGGAACACCTGCTTACACATACGCATGGTCTCCATCAGGTGGCAATGCTGCAACCGCTACAGGACTCTGTGCAGGAAATTATACGGTAACCGTTACGGATGCGAACGGATGTACACGAACCGCAACCTATACGATCACACAACCTACTGCGATCACCACCACACAATCACAGGTGAACGTTTTATGTAACGGACAGTGTACAGGAACTGCCACTGTTACTGCATCAGGCGGAACTCCGGCATATACTTATGCCTGGACTCCTAGCGGCGGAAACGCAGCAACTGCGACGGGACTATGCGCAGGTAATTATACTGTCACGGTAACGGATGCAAACGGATGTTCGCGAACAGCAACTTACACCATAACGCAGGCTCCACCGCTCGCAACTACTCAATCCCAGGTGAATATTTTATGTAACGCTGCATGTACGGGAACAGCTACCGTGAATGCGAGCGGAGGAACACCTGCGTATACTTATCTCTGGACACCAAGCGCGCAAAATACTGCAACTGCAACCGGGCTTTGCGCAGGAAGTTATACTGTGACGGTAACAGATGCGAACGGTTGTACGATCACTGCTTCGTATACGCTTACACAACCAACTGCCTTGAGCGCAACAACAACGGCAACTCAATCAACTTGTGGCCAGGCAAACGGAACGGCTACTGTAACTGTAAGCGGCGGTACTCCTGCTTACACATACTCATGGGCACCAAGCGGAGGTAATGCTGCAACTGCAACCGGTCTGCTCTCCGGAACATATACAGTTACTATCACGGATGCGAATGGATGTACACTCACTGCAACTATTTTTGTACCGAGCGCGCTGAGCCCGACAGCTGCTATCAATACCAGTACCAACGTAACTTGCTTCGGCGTCTGCAATGGTTCTGCAACTGTAACGGTAACCGGAGGCGCACCTGCTTATACGTATGTATGGGCGCCAAGCGGAGGTAATGCTGCAACCGCGACCGGACTTTGCGCGGGAACGTACACTGTGACTGTGACAGATGCGAACTTATGTACAACGACGGCCACGATCACCATTACACAACCAACACAGGTTGTCGCAACTGCAACCAACACCGGTAACGTACTATGTTTCGGCGGGAATACAGGAAGCGCTTCGGCAAGCGGAAGCGGCGGAACACCCGGCTACACTTATTCATGGGCGCCAAGCGGAGGTAACGCTGCTAATGCAACCGGTCTCACAGTGGGAACTTATACGGTTATAATTACAGATCTTAACGGATGTTCGGCAACTGCAACAGTTGTTATCACACAACCACCACTTCTTACTGTGACCGCTGCAGGATTTTCTGCACTTTGCTTCGGAGCATGCAACGGACAAGCCGTTTGTATCCCTGCCGGTGGAACACAACCTTACTTATTCAACTGGATGCCTTCGGGTGGTCCTAATCCTTCTGCAACCGGACTTTGCGCGGGAACATATACTGTTACCATAACAGACGCTAACGGTTGTACCATAACCGATACGGCAATTGTTTCTCAGCCTGCTGCTTTGGCCGCAACAACAACTTTTGATACTTCGCATTGTAACCTTCCCGACGGACAGGTTTGTGTGAACGTAACAGGAGGAACAACTCCTTACCAGTATATCTGGAATCCTTCTGCTCAAACAGGCGCATGCGCAACGAACCTTACTCCCGGTCAGTACTGCGTTACCATCACGGACTTTAACGGATGTACGCTTTCTGTTTGTGAGAACGTACCGCTTGCTCCCGGTGTGGTGCTTTCTTTGACAGCCTCCACCAACGTAACCTGCTTTGGAGCATGTAACGGATCGGCAACCGTGAACGCTGTGGGTGGTATCGGTCCTTATACTTATGCATGGGCCCCTTCGGGCGGTAATGCTCCTGTAGCAAACAATCTTTGTGCAGGAACATACACCTGTACCGTGACGGATTTCTCCGGATGTCTTGACACGGTCATGGTAACCATTACGCAGCCTGCTGTTCTTACTCTTCTCGCCGGTCCTCCTGCAACAATATGTATTGGTCAGTGCACAACACTTACTGCAACAGCTTCCGGTGGAACTGCTCCTTACACCATCACATGGGCGCCTGCAGGACCGAACGTTTGTCCGGTTGTAACAACTGTGTACACGGTTAGTGTTACGGATGCGAACGGATGTACTGCAACGCCACAAACAGTTGTGGTAACTGTCAATCCTCCTCTTAACGTTACGGCAACGCTTACGCCTAATCCTATTTGCATTGGTTCTTCCACTACACTCTCCGCTCTTGGAAGCGGCGGTAGCGGAACAGGATACACCTACACCTGGCAGCCAAACAACTTAAACGGTAACAGCGTTACGGTAACACCAACCACAACCGGAACTACAACGTATACCGTTACCATTACCGACAACTGCGGAACACCTGCTGCAACTGCAACGGTAACGGTAACTGTCAATCCTTCTCCCGTCATTGTATTCTCTTCTGCGGATTCTTCCGGTTGTGTTCCTTTCTGCACCAGCTTCACGGATGCTACACTCGGTGGCGCAAGCTACGCATGGAGCTTCCCGGGTGGTTCTCCTGCAAACTCCACAACATCTCCGAGCGGACAAATTTGCTGGAACACGCCCGGTTCGTATAGTGTAACATTAACTGTAACGGACAACAATGGTTGTATCAGCACCATCACTGTTCCGAACATGATCACGGTTTTTGCAAATCCGGTAGCTGCGTTTACGCCTACTCCAAGCAGTACGTCTATTCTTAATCCTACCATTTGCTTCACCGACAACTCCGTCAATGCAGCCACATGGCTCTGGGATTTTGGCGATCCACTGGATCAGTTCAACTCTTCCACTTTACAGAGTCCTTGTCATACGTATGGTGACACAGGAGTATACTGCGTGAAGCAAGTCGTAACAACCACCAACGGTTGTCCTGACTCCATCACCATCTGTATTTACATCTTACCTGATTTTACACTCTACGTTCCCAATGCCTTCACACCTGACGGAGACGGAACAAATGATTTCTTCTTCCCTAAAGGAGAAGGCATCGACGAAGACAAGTTTGAGATGTGGATCTTTGACCGCTGGGGCAATAACATCTGGTACACACAAAAGTGGGGCAATAAATGGGACGGCGCTGCTAACGGAGGAAAGAAGATAGCACAGGAAGATGTCTATGTCTGGAAAATAAACGTGTACGACTTCCTTGGGAAGAAGCATTCCTATGTGGGGCATGTTTCCTTAATAAAGTAGTTAGTGGAAGGAGAAGGGTCCATGAAAAAATATCTTACACTAATATTTTTTGCGGCCCTTGGAAGCGCTTCAGCGCAATGGCAACAAAGCAGCACGGGAAACACCGCCGGTGTGACGCATTGCTTCATTGAAAATTCAGGCGTGCTTTTGTCGGGCGGAAATGATCTTGGGATCTTTTCTTCAACGAACAATGGAACTAACTGGACGGCTTCAAATACCGGGATCGTTCCCGGCGATGAGATACTTTGTTTCGGAAAAAACTCTGCCGGGATCTTTGCAGGTTCCGACAGCCTGATCTATTTTTCTGCTAATAATGGCGTTTCCTGGTCGGTAGTGAATAATAGCGGCAATTCTGTGTTTGCACTTGTATTTCTCTCAGACACGGTGTACGCTGCTACTATGGGAGGAGGGGTTATCATGTCGACCAACAACGGGTCAACATGGTCAGCAGTAAATTCGGGCATCACAAACACCTCCGTTCGCTCGATCGCAAAAAAGGGAACTCTATTATTTGCAGGCACGATCGGCAGCGGAGTGTTTGTTTCCGCTAACTCGGGCGCAAGCTGGTCGCAGCTTATTACTTCTCCAACTACAATACGAAGCCTGGAAACAGACGGAAATAATATTTATGCCGGAACACCCGGTTCAGGAATGTATGTTTCATCCAACGATGGCGTCACCTGGACACAAGTTACCAATGGAATTTCGCCTACCAACTGGATCATTTCTGCAAAACGTATCGGGAATGCTTTGCTTACAGGATTGGGAATGAGCGGAGTTTCCCGTTCAATTGACAATGGTGTCTCCTGGACAACTTTTATGACAGGACTTCCAACGCCCGGAACATTTGGCGCAGGAAGTTTCTATGAAACTGCTTTGTACGTTTTTTGCGGGATAGAAGGAGGAGGAATGGGCAGCGTGTTCCGAATTGACAAAAACCAGGTCATTGCCGGCATAGAAGCAGGAGGGGAAAATATTTCGTTCATTGTCTTTCCTAATCCAACATCTCAAAATGCAACTCTGGAATTCAGCAACCCGGAAAAGGAGAATTTTACTTTCACACTGTTTGATGCTAAAGGAGATCTTGTCAGAACGATCTTTAATATTGCAACGGGTGAAATAGAAATTGAGAAGCAGAATTTAGCAAGTGGTTTGTATTTCTTCCTGCTTCAATCAGACCGGAAAGCCGGTTCCGGGAAACTGATCATTGAATAGAAGCTTACTCCCTGACAAGCAGCATTGAGCATCGAAAGAACATTTCGAACCAAGACAGGATTCTGTCACATCTTACCGGACAAAATAATTTTAACGAGGGACGGAGTGATAGGGAATGTCGCAAAGGTGCCCGTTGGTAATAGCATGGCACGTACCCTGGTGATCTATACAGTTCTTGCATTGGGAATTCTTTATTTATCCTACGACAATTATCAAAAAGGGCAAATGGTTTTGACGGTCTTATTCGGACTGATCGGAACTTTTCTTCTTTATAGCGTGATTCGCAGTATAGGTCATTCTGCGACCCCTGTAATTGACAGACAAAGCATCAGGGAAATAAAATTCACAAAAGGAATTCCGGGATTAACGCGATCTCGTTTTACAGTTTTCTTTCGTGACAGGAATGGCCGAACAAAAAAGAGGCTGATCCTTCTTCCTGGTTCCCTGAGCGGTGGTCAGAACGAAACCGAAATTGCGGTCAAAATAATGACGGAGGAAAAATTAATAAAGATCCTGTAGATAAAATCGGGTGAGTAATATGGTCGCAAATTGCCACCTTAGAAAAAACTTCCGTTAATTTCCAAATTTTCGAAGCTCTAAATTAGAGCCGAACGTTTCGTAATACAAATTAGAGATATCTCTATACTTGCGCCATGAACATAGCGATCGGAGAATACAGTGCACTTATCATTACACTTCGTGGGAAAAAGGTTATGATGGATGTGCATCTCGCTAAGGCGTATGGAGTCACTCCAAAGCGGCTCAGGGAGCAAGTTAGAAGAAACGTAGCCAGATTTCCGGCAGCATTTATTCTCATCTTAACCGGCGAAGAGGTTGTAGAGGTTGCCGCAAAATGCGGAGACCTCGCAGGACTAAAATACTCCCCAAGTAATCCATATGCTTTCACTGAACATGGAGCAATAATGCTGGCAAGCGTACTCAAAAGTCCGTCAGCGATTCAAGCTTCGATCTTGATCGTGGAAGCATTTGTGAGAATGAAGGAATTATTAAATATCAAGGAAGGGATCATTTCTCGTGTCGATTCATTGGAGCAAAAAACAGGAAAGCACGATCTTGAGTTACATGAACTCTTCAAAACCATCAGGCAGCTTTTATCCCCTCCCAAGCCCTTACCCCCTCCTCCGCCGCCCCCAATGAAACGGGTTGGATATAGGAGAAATAATGAGGAAAGTTGAATAAAGCGGCTAACCTTTTATTGATAAGAGATTAGAGAATAAGGAAGTAAATAGTTGATTTTCAGGTGTTTGTATTTTTACTGTTTTCATGTTTAATAAGACTCTCTTAAAAGCGTCGATTTAGGGAACCTTTTGGCCCTTTTAGTTGTCTGATTATTAGCGTTCAAACCCCCGTTCCCATGATCAACAGAAAACTCTACGTTCTAGGCCTGACCCTTCTCGGTTTTTACTTAACCACGAATGCTCAAAACAATGAACCCGCCCCCGCAACCAATCTCCCCGGGATGGATTCATATAGCCAAACCTATCATACTGCCAATCCTAATTCACCTCAAAATGGAAATGGGTCGCTAGGACAGATCTACAACTTTTCCAGATGCGGATTGAATTATACCCAGGCAACGCGCAGGCTTGCGCAGCGCCTCAACCAGTTTTTCCCTAACCAGAACGGTGCTCCGCAACCGGCAACATATACCATCACGGGAATTCCAGTATGCCGCACCATTGAACGTGCCTATATCTGGGCATCTTTTTCAGGAACGCAAACAGCTTTCAACGTTACCATAGTCAATCCTGCTGCGCAGTCCTTTACCTTTCCGGCTTCATGCATCGGGGTGGGGCCGGATAAATGCTGGGCTTATGGAGCGTCCAGTTCTTACCGTGTTGATGTCACAACTGCCATCACCGGTAATGGAAACTATATCATCAGTGGATTCCCCACCAATACTTTCAGCAACTGGCCGGCACAAACGCCGCTTTGGGACACAGACGGCGCCACTCTTTTCATCATTTATTCCGATCCAACCGCCAACTACCAGGGACATATGGTCATCCATGATGGATGCCTTGTGGGCCTGGGCGGCACGCAGGCGTCCACCATCACGGCTATCAATGCATGCGCCGCATCCACTTATGGAAGACACTTTGTAATGGTAGGCGACATACAGTTTGGCGCTCCTCCAGTGTCAGGAACCAACATTCCCGTTTATACCTGTCCCTGGAACTGGTGGAACTACAATGAAGGGCCTTGCACAGTTACAGGGGGACAACCAACCGCTACCGTCCAATTCGCGGGCGGAGGCGATTGTTACAACTGGGTCGTGTCCGGACTTTATTACCGTACCACAGCCTGCATAACTTGTCCCATCGTTAACAATTTAACGCTCACCACCACCATCGTCCCTGCAACCTGTGCCAACTGTAACGGATCAGCTACTGTGACAGCCACGGGTGGCTCTGCGCCGTATACCTATTTATGGACACCATCCAACCAGACCACGCAAACCGCCACAGGACTTTGCGCCGGAACTTATACCGTAACGGTAACGGATGCTACAGGTTGTCTTTCAGCAACCACAACCGTCACCATCACCACAACAGGTGGTGGATTAACACTTACGCCAACTATCACCAATGTAACATGTAACGGTCTTTGTAACGGAAGTATCCTCATGACCGTCACGGGTGGTTCCGCTCCTTATACTTATTCATGGAACACGGTCCCTGTACAAACCGGACAAACAGCAACCGGTCTTTGCGCCGGAACTTATTCAGTGCTGGTCACCGATGCCGCCGGCTGTACTACGACGGGATCGTATACCGTCACGCAGCCAACCGCTATTGCTACAACGCAAGCGCAGGTGAACGTTTTATGTAACGGAAGTTGTACAGGTACTGCAACCGTAACGCCTTCGGGAGGAACTCCCGGTTATACGTATTCATGGAACACCATTCCTGTTCAGAACACTCAAACCGCAACAGGACTTTGTGCGGGAAATTATACTGTCACTGTAACGGATGCAAACGGTTGTACACGAACAGCAACGTATACCATCACACAACCTACTGCTCTTACCATTGCAACAAGCAACACTCCCGCTACCTGCAACCAGAATAACGGAACGGCAACAGCAACTCCAAGCGGAGGTGTGCCTGCATATTCTTATTCATGGGCTCCGA
>Ga0247727_10001408_pt1 | contig 57270 bp, 52 predicted proteins | sample WisWelCaveWW1625_FD_202498 | JGI IMG/M metagenome (GOLD analysis project Ga0247727, IMG submission 202498) | Biofilm microbial communities from Wishing Well Cave, Virginia, United States - WW16-25 | ecosystem: Environmental > Aquatic > Deep subsurface > Groundwater > Cave microbial mat | place... | reverse complement strand
GGACGCGACCGAGGTGGCGGTGGCGGCGGTCAGTGGCGCCCGGTTCACGATGAGTGGATCAATCCGGCGTGGTCTTGCCATGCGCCACCGTACCACATTTAGTCTCATCTTGAAAGCGCATTAGAATGAGCCTGCCGGGCAAGTTTCGGGTCGAGGTGACCCGCGCCCGGGAATCGAGCCCGGCCGACGCTGTCTGGGCCGGGAAAATTGTGTGTGGGGCATACGAATTCGACGTGCGCGAAGAATGACGCGCACACGGAGGAATCACATGAAACCAGCTTGGGTCAAACTGTCCGGTTGGATGGTCGTCGTGGTCGCTCTGGTGTTGGTGCCGAGGGTGGGGGCGGATCCTACCACCGTCAGCACCAACGGGATTCACTCGACCGGTCTGGGACTGACGGGCGCGGGAATTTCGATTGGACAGATGGAACCGGGTCGACCCGGACTGCCTGGGTTTGACGCGGCCACCAATAGTCATCCCAACGTCGTTCCGACGGGAGTATTCGCCACCAATCAAGCGGCGGTGGCCGACCAAAATATCAGCGATCACGCCGAAGAGGTGGCCGGGGTGATGATTTCCACGCAAGCTGCGACCATCGGGGTTGCCACCGGGGCCGGGCTGTACTCTTCGGCATACGTCACCGGCGGCTTCACGCTGGGCTACATCAATGCGATGCTGGCGATGCAACACATCGCGTTGCAGGACGGCGGCGACGTCCGCGCGATCAACCTGAGTTGGGGAAAGACCAACATCGTCGCCAACAACGGCAACGTGTTTTTGAGCCAGGGATTGGATTGGTCCGCCTCCCAACATGATGTCCTCTACGTCACTGCGGCGGACGAGACCGGGGCCATCCTGCCGTCCACCCCACAGGATGCGTTCAACCGGATCAATGTGGGCTTCACCCGTCTGCTCGGTGGTGTGTACCGCGACCTAGACCCGGGTAACATCTTCACCGTCACCGCTGATGGCCGCCGCGAGATCGACCTGGTCGCTCCGGGCCGCTCGGTGACCCTGACGACCACCAACGGCGCGACGTCGGTCGCCAGCGGCTCGAGCTACGCCGCGCCGCATGTCACCGCCACCGTGGCGCTGCTGCAAGAGTACGGCGAATCCAAGATTGTCTCCGACCCGCTGAACTGGGACTCCGATGCCCGTCATCACGAGGTCATGAAAGCCGTGCTCATGAACTCGGCGGACAAAATCCAGGACACCGGCAATGGCTATCTCTTGGGCATGGAGAAAACCATCCTGCGCACCGATGCCAATACGTGGTTGACCTCACCGTCGCAGGTCGCAGGCAACAACAATCCCGGCAATCCACTGGACTCTCAGATGGGCACCGGCCAACTCAACGCCAACCAAGCCCTCATCCAGTACGCGGCGGGCGAGCATGACCCCGGCACGGTGCCGGTGATCGGTTGGGATTACAACACCACAATCGGGTCCGGCCAAAATATCAAGTACCCCTTCGACCAGGCGCTCGCCCAGGACAGTTATATCGCCATCACCCTGGCATGGGACCGGGCCATTACGTTGAACGACCTCGGCGGCGGCACCGCCAACCAGTACGATGTCGGCGAATCGTTCAGCACCCTGGGCCTGGCGGATCTCGATCTCTACCTGATGCCGCTGGGGGCCACAGCCCTGGCACAAAGTCTGTGGCAATCCACCAGCAGCGTGTACAGCGTGGAGCACATTTTCTTCAAGATTCCGCAAGGCGGCTTCTACGAGTTCTGGGTGCGGCATGCCGCGGGACTCGACACGGCCACGCCCTATGGCCTGGCGTGGGAAGCCGTCGCCGTTGCTCCTGAGCCGTCCGCCCTCCTGCTCCTGGCGACCGGCGTGGCCACCTTCGCGGGTTACCGGCGCCGCAAACGCTGAAGACCAGCCTGCCGCGTTCAGAAAGTTTTTGACCTGCCGCTGGAAATCTGTATAAGTGGCGGTGCGCCGATCCTCTCGGCCGCACAAGGAGGTCGTTGGTATGAACGCAGTGTTGGCGACAGGGTTGTTGTATGCCTTTCATCAGTCGGACCTGCAGGGCAAGGTCATCGTGCTCATTTTGTGTTTCGGGTCGGCGTTGACCTGGACCGTGATGCTCACCAAGTGGCAGCAGCTTCGCCGCGCCCGCGAGTCGGCCCGGCAGTTTCTCACCCATTTCCGCCGGGACCGCGACCCGCTGCATCTGTTCATCAACAATTTCGAGATGGCCGAATGCCCGATGTACAACATCTACCGGCTGGGCGCGGAGGAGATTTCGACGCAGTTCGGCAACGGCGGCGGACCAAAAAAAGTCGCGGGCGGCCACAAGGCGTTCGGCAACCCGGGCCCGACCGGCACGTTGACGCTGGTGGACACCGACGTGGCGACTTCCGAGCGGACGGTGGTGAACCTCGATACGCTGCGCGGCGTGCTCGGGCGGGCGATTGACGCCGAGATCATGAAGCTGGAATCGCAGGTCAGCATTCTCTCGACGGCGGTGCAGGGCGGGCCGTTCCTCGGGTTGCTTGGCAGCGCGTGGGGCGTGATGAGCGTGTTCGGATCGATGGGCGTCGAGGGCACGGTGCGGCTCGGCAAGGTCGCGCCCGGCATCTCGGCGGCGTTGCTGGCGACCGTGGTCGGGCTGCTGGTGGCGGTGCCATCGTTGTTCGCGTACAACTACCTCGCCTCGCGCATCCGGCACCAGACGATCGAGATGGAAAACTTCGCCGACGAATTCATGGCGGCGATCGAGCACAACTATGTCACGAACTAGGAAAGCAGTGGGTGGTGCCGTGGTGGGAGCGGCGTCCCCGCCGCGACCGGGATCGAGCGTCAATAGCCATCGCGGCGGGGACGCCGCTCCCACGGGAAGCTTACAATGAGACGCGCGTCCATTCGCAAGCGGCGGTACGGTCACACCGAAGAGATCAAGGAGATCAACGTCATGCCGTTGGTGGACCTGCTCCTGCAGCTTTTCATCGCCGTGGTGATTTTCTTTCCGATGGTCGAGTACGGTATGAACATCAATCTGCCCAAAGCCACCACGGATACGATCAAACAGGAGCAGACCCGCACGGTCTCGGTGGACCGGCAGGGTCGCACCTTTCTCAACGACGTGCCGATGAGCATGGGCCAGTTGCGCGTGGAGTTCGCGAGGCTGGCGAAGGTGTCGGTCCCCGTCACGGTCCTGCTGAAAGCCGACGAATCGAACAACTACGGCGCGGTCATGGAAGTGTTGAAGGAACTGCACGCTGCGCGGATCACCCGCATCGCGTTGATGACGCAAGAGGAGAGCGCGCCACGAGTCGCCCGGCGATGATGACACTGGAGGAAAGATTTCGTCGCAACCTCGTCGCCGTGGCGATCGGGCATGGCGTGTTCATCGTGGGTTTGATCGTCTTCGAGTGGGTCGCGCCGAGCATCCGCAAGAGCTTTACGCAGGAAGTCGAACTGCTGGTGCCGGCGGATATTCTCGGCGATCTGCCCAAAGGCCCGGGCGTGGGCCGGGGGGCACATGCGCCCCCGGCGCGAGCCGCGGCGGGAGTGCAGGCGTCGATTGTCGAAAAATCGCCGACGCCGAAGGCGCGTCCCACGGCGGACCCTGTTCGGAAGCTGCAAGCGGGTGAAGTGGCGGTCCCGAAAAAGTCCACCACGAAGAACACGAAGGTCACGAAACCAGAACAGCGCACGACTCGGAAAAGTGTCCCTGCCAACAACACGGCTGTGGCGGGACCGAGCGCGGCGGACATTCGGAATCGGTTCGCGCGAGCATTGGGAACACAGGCGGGTGGAACGCCGTACGGCGATGGCCGGCCGGGCGGCGGCGGTCAGGGTCGCAGCAGCACCATTGGATCGCCGAACGGTTCGCCGAATGGCGTGGTGGGCGGAGTCGGCCAGGGCACGCCGTTCTGGTGGTACTACGAACACGTGCACGACCGGATGTACGAGGCGTGGGAACAACCGGGGGAGGCAGTGAAGTGGGACAAGCACAAAATCACGACGCTGGTGATCAGGGTTGCTCGCTCGGGTGAAATCGTCGAGGTGCGATTGAAGACGCCCTCCGGAAATCCGGCCATGGATCAATCGGCGCTGGCGGCGGCGCGGAGCGTGCAAAGATTGCAGGCGCTGCCCGATGGGTTGGGTGGAACGACATTGGATATCCCAATTGATTTTCAATTGGAGAGTTGAGATGAAACGGTTTCCCCTTTTTTGTCATTCTGAGCGAAGCGAAGAACCTCGCAATACTTTTGTGAGGCCCTTCGCTTCGCTCAGGGTGACAGCTAGTGTGCTCGCGGTGTTGTTCTGGACGTGCTTGGTTATGGGGCAAGAGCAGAAGGTGGTGATCCAGAAGGGTGTTGTGCGCCGCAACTTCGCCGTCACCGGTTTCACCGGCGATCCCTCGGTGGGCGCGCAGGTGGCGGATGTGTTGAAGAACGATCTGAAATTGTCCGGCCATTTCACCATCGTGCCGTCGGCGCAAGCGGAGTTCATCCAACAGGGCAGCGTGCGGATCGAGGGCAAGAACGGCGTGATCGAGTGCGCCGTGACGTTGTCGGCGACCAAGCAGGTGGTGTTGTCGCGCGCGTACCAGGGGAGCGCACAGGATATTCGGCGGATGGTGCATCGGTTGACCGACGACATCGTGGCGACGATCACCGGCCAGAAGGGGATTGCGCAATCGCAGATCGCGTTCGTGCTGGAGCGCGGGGCCGGGGTGAAGGAGTTGGCGGTGATGGATTACGACGGGCACAATGCCCGGCAGCGGACGTTTGATCGGACGCTGAGCCTGCATCCGCGCTGGTCGCCGGATGGGCGTAAGATCGTTTATATGAGTTATCTGCACCGGTTTCCCGATGTGTTGGAGGTGAACCTGTACACGGGGGCGCGCCGGAAACTGGCGGCCTGGCCGGGGTTGAACTCGGGGGCGGCGTACGCGCCCGACGGGAAGACCGTGGCGCTGACGTTGAGCAAAGATGGGAATCCCGAGTTGTACCTGATGAACGCCAACGGCGGCGGGCTGCGGCGGTTGACCAATACGAAGGGCGGAGAATCGTCGCCGTGCTGGACGCCCGACGGCCAGAACGTCACCTTTGTGAGCGACGACGGTGGTTCGGCGCAGATTTATTCGATCAGCCGGGAAGGCGGCGCGCCGGTGAAGCTGGCCACCGCGCCGAGCTACAACACCGAACCCGCCTGGTCGTGGCCGCCGGCGGGGTCGCCGCTGTCGCCGATGTTGGGGGTGACATCGCGGGTGGGCGGGAAATTTCAGATCGGTCTGTGGGACAGCGCGACGCGCGAGGTGCGCACGTTGGTCGCCGACAACGGCGACAACGAGGACCCGTCGTGGGGGCCGGACGGCCGGCATTTGGTGTTCACGAAGACGCGGGGCTATCGTCCGCGGCTGTATCTGCTTGACGTGCTGACCGGCGAGCAAGTAGAGTTGCCCGCTGTTGAAGGAGGCGCGTCCGAACCGGCGTGGGGACCGTAGGCTCGGACGCCATGAACAACGCCGTGATTTACAAGGAGGAACGCCTACATGCGTAGGAATCAAGTTTTCGTTTGCGCAGCCGTTCTGCTGACCAGCACCACGCTGCTCACCGGCTGCAGTTGGTTCAAGAAAAAGCCCGCGTCACCGCAGGGAGGACAGACCGGCAGCGGCGTCAACGACATTCCCGGAGACGGTTCGGGCGTCGGGATTGGCGTGAGCGATCGTCCACCCGAGGGCGTCAACTGGGACCGCACCCGCTTCCAGGCGGAAACGGTTTATTTCGATTTCGACAGTGCGCGCGTGCGGCCGAGCGAGTTGGGCAAACTCGAAACCGTGGCGGCGGGCGTCAAGGGCGGCGGCAGCAAACTGGTGATCGAGGGTCATGCCGACGAGCGGGGCACGTCGGAGTACAATCGCGCGTTGGCTGAGCGGCGGGCGCTGGCCTGCCGGGAGGAGTTGGTCCGGCTGGGCGTGGCGGCGAGCAGCATCTCGACGATCAGTTACGGCGAAGAGCGTCCCGCGACCGCGGGTCACGACGAAGCCGCCTGGTCGCAGAACCGGCGCTGCGATTTTGGCGTGGTCGGTCAATAACTCAGGACTGCTGGCGTGAGGCGGGGCTTGAGGGATCTACCTTTGCTCCGCCGAGTTTGCGATGCCGCTGATTTCCCGGCTTGACTCGCGAGCGAGTCGAGAAGTATAAACCGCAGCGGCGAGGCAAGCGTGAGGCCGTTCGCGTGCAATGGGGGGTTCAAGGGAAAGCAGCTACTGACGCAAGAGAGCGCCTCTGGGATGTGGTGTAGTTATCAGCCTCTCGCTAATCTCCGTTCTCTTTGTCAGCGTCATTCTCCGGAGGCATTCAAATGAGGTGGACGGCAGTTGTTGGACAGTTTTTTGCACCATTTAAGATAGTGTGACAAGTCCGGGTTTTAGTTTGTTGTTCGGTGCTCTCTCATCTCTCTCATCGGTGCTGCCTCCGGGCCGTTGCCGTTTCCGGCGCGCGCGGGGCGGGGCGCCGGGGGGAGGGCGCCCCGCCCCGCGCGCGCCGGAAACGGCTGGAAACGACAGCAGTGAAGAGAAAACCAATCAACAAACAACCCAAGACCGGACTTGAAACTCCATCTTAAATCAGGCTAAAAGGTGCCCAACAATTGGGGTCCACCTTAACCACCGAAAGTGTGCTTGAGAAGTTCGCTTGAAACATCAAAGGGATGACCACATTCGGAACACCGAGAACTCAAATCGGTGGTCTTCCCCTTGCCACACATGAAACAGCCGTATTCAACCATTTTGCACCTCACATTCCTTTGCGGGCGACAACCGCACCGGGCGAATGGATACGCGAACCCACCTCCTGAACGCACTCAGATGACAAGAGAGACAGAATCTGCTCCTTTCGCCATGAACGAAACTCCGGACACCGTGCAGCCCGATGTATCAGCCACCGTGTTTTCGCAAGTTCAGACACTTCGTCAACCGTTAAGAGTCCCCGGTAATCTGGGCGCTTCACCCGCCCACTAAGAATACCGGTCGCGTTTCGCGCCAACTCGCACACGAATACCTCGCGTCCCACTCCGTGACGGAGCAATTCGGGATGCAATCCCAAGTTTGTCATTGCTTTTCGTATTGCTCTCATCCGCCAGTTTGGTCCTTCACCAAAGTAATGATTGGAGGCGTAAGCGTCCTTCTGTGCCCGAAGGTAATCCCTCATCAGGTTGAAGAGTTTATCGGGCACATGGAAATGCCCCCATCCGACGGTAAACCCGATTGGTCGAAAGTACCTCGTGCCGTCGAGTTGCAACCGGTTGTACAAGGAGGATCGGCCCAGCTCTGATGTGGTTGTGACCAAGGCGAGCGATGGCCGTTTCTTCCTCTTCGATATGATTCCGGTGGTGGTAGCGTACTTTGATGCGAAAGCATCCTTGATCTCTCGCGTGCGGACGAGACAAGCGACGAGTTTACCGGCAAGGAGTTGGTTGTACGGTGGTAAAGCACCAAGGACGTACGTGTCCATCATGTTTACCAATCGTTCCTTGCGATCTTCCGCGTCCCACCCAATGATTTCATCACGAACCCGGAGGTTGAAAACCGGATCGCCAAGCGCGATCAGGCCAACAAGCTTGCCGTTGCTTTCATCCCAAACCAAGAACCGCATTCGCCTGCCATAGCCTTGCGACACCGGCACGCTCCACGTCAACGATGCCAAGCGAAACAGTCTGGATTGCCATGTTCCCGAATCCACAAGTTCCAACCGGGGACGTACATTTGAAGCATCCACATCATTTCCGTCTGCAAAATGGTTCTTCAAGTTCGGCCACTCACTCTCGATGAAGCCGTTCTCCCGTGCGAGCAAATCGATCCTTTGAAGACGGTGGAGACTGCGGACACACTCTTTTGTCTCCTCAGGTGGGACAAGAGCGCCTTCCTTCGTCTTAACAAAACCAAGGCGTCGCAGATGTGCGCGAAGCTCGCGCTTTATCCGCGATTCCAATGTAAGCAAAGGCAGGATGTTTCGTTTCGATGCCATCTCAGAAGCTGCATCGTATCAGCAATCTTGCGCAATTCAATCACATAGCCGAGACAACGAGATTCCCGCCGCCGTTGCAAGTCCCCAAGACCCTCATCTTCGCCAAGGACGACACCCACGCCGACGACATCGTCCGCATCTGCCGGGACGTCTTCGGCAAGGGCAACGATTTCTGCAAAAAGATCACCTACAAAACCACCGGCGAATCCCCCAAGGCGCTCCTCCAGAAATTCCGCAACAGCTACTTCCCCCGCATTGCCGTCACCGTGGACATGATCGCCACCGGCACCGACATCAAACCGCTGGAGATCGTCTTCTTCATGCGCTCCGTCGCCTCCAAGAACTTCTTCGAACAGATGAAAGGCCGCGGCGTCCGCATCGTCACCGACACCGAGATGGAACAGGTCAACCCCGGCATCAAACGCAAGACCCGCTACGTCATCATTGACGCCGTCGGCGTCTGCGAACGCGTCCAGACCGACTCCCGCCCCTTGGAAAAGAAACCGACGGTCACCTTCGACAAACTCCTCGATGCCGCCGCGCTCGGCACGACCGAGACCGCAGCGCTCGAATCGTTAGCCGGCCGCCTGATCCGCCTCGAACGCCGTTTCGACCCCGCCGTCGCCGCCGAAGTCCAACAAACCGCCAAAGGCCAAACCCTCTCCCAAATCGCCCAAGCCATTTTGGATGCAGTCGATCCGGATGCAGTCTTGGCCCAAGCGAAGCAGGGCAAACCCGAATACTACGAACCTACCGCCTCCGATATCCGTGCCATCCGTGAAATCCGTGGTTCAAAAGCCCTCGCTCCGCTCGCCGCCAACCCCGATCTCCGCAACCTCCTCAAGAAAATCCAGAAAGCCGCCGAACAGACCATTGATATCATCTCCAAAGACGCGCTCCTCTACGCCGGCCCGGCCCAGCAGACCGCCCAGAGCAACGCCCAGCTTGCCACCTCGTTCCGCGACTACATCGAGACGCACAAGGTCGAGATCACCGCCCTACAGATTCTTTACAGCCGACCGTACAAGCAGCGGCTCACGGAAAAGATGCTCAAAGAATTGGAAACGAAGCTCCGCGAAAACCACGCCGCGTGGACCGAAGACCGTCTCTGGGATGCGTTCGCTCAGGCCAAACCCGGCAAGGTCAAAGGCCGCTCCCAAGCCGGTCGATTTGCGGATTTGGTCGCTCTCGTGCGGTTCGCCCTCGAACAACAACCGGTCTTGAAACCCTTTGCCGACTCTGTCCACGAACGCTTCAACGAATGGATGATGAACAAGGCGAAAGCCGGTATCACATTCAAGCCGGAGCAGACCGCCTGGCTTAACCTTATTCGCGACCACATCGCCACCACTTGCAGCATCGAGCCGGACGACTTTGATTTCGCGCCGTTCGCCCAGCAAGGCGGCTTGGGCAAAGCGCATCAACTGTTTGGGAACAACCTGCCTGGCCTGCTGGAGGAATTGAACCGGGCATTGGTCGCCTGACCGTGAACATCAACTTTGATGTTGCGTGATTATGGACTTCACCGTAGAGTTCTACGTCAGTGGCGCTGGACGGTCGCCCGTGCAGGAGTTTCTTGATGAACTCAAGCAAAGCGACCCGGTTGACCACGCGGCGGTGCTCCGTGGTCTCGCGAAGTTGCGGAATCGCCAGTATCACCGCGCGCCGCTGTCCAAGGCGCTGGGCGACAGCCTGTTTGAGTTGCGTCACGTCGGCAAGTTGAACACGCGCGTCATGTGGTTCTTTGTGAAAGGCCGGCGCATTATTGCCGTTCACGGCATCCGCAACAAAGGTCAGGCCATCCCGGCCCGCGATCTCGCCTCCGCAAAAGAGCGGATGCTTGACTGGCAGGAAAGATTTGCAACATGAAAAAGACCAACTTTGACCTATATCTGGAAGAACAACTAAAAGACCCGGTCTTCGCCGAGCGCTTTGAAAGAGCGGGCGAAGCGTGGGATGTGGCCCTGCAAATCGCGGCGCTCCGCGAGAAGGCCGGTCTGTCACAAAAGGAACTCGCCCACAAACTCCGCACGTCCCAGCAAAACATCAGCCGCTTGGAATCGACCGGGTATGAAGGGCATTCCCTCAGCATGCTCCGCCGTGTTGCCAAAGCGCTCCATGCCCGGGTCCGGCTCGTGATTGAACCCGAAGAGCGCACTCCCGCACCCGGTCGCGTCGCCGAGTCCTCGGCTGCGTACCGGACGAAAAGGAAGAAGTGAGGATGAAAAGGGCAGACGGCCATAAATTCGCAGCGGCTCAACTTCATCCTTCATTTGCCGCAAACGACAGCGGCGTCTCGTCGGACTCGGCTCTCATCCTTCATCCTTTCTTATGACCGCCGCCCCTCCAGTCTGTCATCCTGAGTGCAGCGAAGGATCTCGGTCGTTGCCGGTAGGTTGGAAGCGCACAACGCTCGGAGAAGTCGCGGAGTTCATCATGGGGCAAGCCCCGGCAGGGAGTGACTGCAACACCGAGGGCAAGGGTACGATATTCGTCAAAGCTGGCGAGTTTGGCGCGACGTTCCCGGTAGTCAGGGAGTGGACGACTCGCCCGCTGAAGTTCTCCCAGGACGGTGATGTCCTGATCTGCGTCGTAGGCGCTACCTGCGGCAAGCTCAACCTCGCGATCAACTCCGCTATTGGTCGCAGCGTCGCCGCAATCCGTCCACGCAACGGACTCGACACAAAGTTTCTTTATCTCCAGATGCAGCCGAAGGTGCTTGCGCTTCGAGGGAGTTCTACCGGTACTGCGCAAGGTGTGCTTACGCGAGGCGATCTCGGGAAGATAGATTTCGTCGTCGTTCCTCTCCCCGAGCAGCGGCGGATTGTGGCGGAGATTGAGAAGCAATTCACGCGGCTGGAGGCGGGGGTGGCGGCGTTGCGGCGGGTGCAGGCCAACCTCCACCGCTACCGCGCCGCCGTCCTCAAAGCCGCCTGCGAAGGCCGCCTCGTCCCCATCAAAGGCAAGCCGGTGAAGCCGCCAGAGTTACCGGCAGGTTGGCGCTGGTCGAACTTGAAGGAACTGAAAGCCCGCTCGATGTACGGCCCGCGATTCTCCAGCGACGATTATTCCGATACCGGCTACCTCGTGCTCCGAACCACCGACATCAGCGAGGGCGGCAAGGTGGACACCGCTTCTGCGCCGAGGCTGGCGCTGGTGAAAGAAGAAGCCGCCAAGTACAAGGTTGAACGCGGTGACTTGCTCATCACTCGCACCGGTAGCCTTGGAACTCTCGCGGTGTTTGACGATGACGTGGGAGCGATTCCCGGCGCGTACCTGATTCATTACCGGCTCGCCGCGCCACGGATCACCGGCAAGTACATCTTCTACTTCCTCAAATCGCCGAACGGTCAACGCGGCCTTCTGAAGGGCGGTGCCGGTGTCGGCAGACCGAACTTGAACGCGCCGACGATTGAAGCCATTCCGATTCCGTTGCCCCCGTTGGCGGAGCAGGAGCGGATTGTGGCGGAAGTGGAGCGGCGGTTGAGCGTGGTGGAGGAGTTGTCCGCGCTGGTCACCGCCAACCTGCAACGGGCAACGCGGCTCCGGCAATCGGTCCTCCAAAAAGCGTTCACCGGTGAGCTCGTATGAGCGCCATCCGCCTCCGCATGGCTACGGCGGGACAGGCCCGCCTCCGCCAGTCCATCTTGCAGCGAGCGTTTGAAGGGAAGCTGGTAAAGCAGTCTGGTCTTGGTTAAGAATGCCTACCTGACGAGAGGTTGACAAAGAACCATGTACTTCTTCTACATCGACGAGTCTGGCTCGAAAGACCCCAAGATCGAGGGGCAGCGAGCCGGTGGCACTGTTTTCCAGAAGGACTGGCTCTACGTGCTGACGGCGGTGTCGCTTTACGAGCGGAAGTGGCGCTGGTTTGATCACGAGATCAATCTGCTGAAGCTGGAATTGTTGGACAAGGTTTTCAAGAAGTCGCATGTCCGTTTGGAACTCGCGGACGCCGAGGTCAAATCCACCGTTCTCCGAATCCCGCATGAGCGAAATCGCAGCCCTTTCTTTTCGCAGTTGTCGAATGTAGATCTCACGCGGCTCGTGGACATGTATTACCGGCAGATTCCGCTCCGTTACATGCATCTGTTCAGCGTGGTCATCGACAAACGGAAGCTGCATGGCTACATGGATGAATCGAAATTACACCGGAAGGCGTACGAACTTTTACTGGAGCGGATTGAGAACTACATGGCCAATTTCTACGCGAAGCATCAGGCGGTCATCGTGGTGGACGACACCAGCCGGGAGATGAACCGATCATTGGCAATGAAGCACAGCTACTTCTTGCGTGAGAAAACCGGGTCTGGGCTTCCGTTGCGGCACATTGTGGAGTTGCCGTTTTTCACGGCGAGCAACCTCTCCAACGGAGTCCAACTCGCTGACCTGTGCGCCTACAATGTTTACCGGGCGTTCCGGTACGGGCAACCGGAATATCCATATTTCCAAAGGTTGTTGCCATACTTCTACAACAGCCCGCGCACGCCGGCAGAGAAGCTGGACGGCCTGAAGGTGTTCCCGGATGATTCCGAGGTGGTAGGCGTGATGAACAAGGCGGTCGAACTCGCAAAAGCGAAAGGCCCGCTCCAGAGGAACGGGCCTTCACGGAAATGAGGTCGGGCTGGGCGAACCATATCGAGCTGCTCGGCAGCACCCGACCGAAATCAAAGGCAGTGTCAAGCAACCCGCCTGCCAAAGCCTCCATCAGAGATAATACGAAAGCGCTTTCGTGTGTCAACAATTGGTTACAAAAAGTTACAGATGGTGACACGGTATATCCGGTGCGACGCAGTTCGCACTCGGAGGGAACTTCTACGCACGAACTGTACTTCCCGGTAGGAGTTGATTGGAAATGAGCAACGCGCCACAACTCGTCCAGAAGCTCTGGAACTACTGCAACATCCTTCGCGATGACGGCCTGTCGTACGGCGATTACGTCGAGCAGTTGACGTATCTGCTGTTCCTGAAAATGGCCGAGGAGCAGAGCCAGCCGCCGTTCAATAAACCGTCCTCCGTGCCCAAGGGTTACGATTGGCCGAGCTTGATAGCCAAGGACGGCGATGAACTGGAGACGCATTACCGGCACGTGCTCGAAACGCTCGGGAAACGGTCGGGCATGTCGGGCGTTATCTTCCGCAAGGCGCAGAACAAGATTCAGGACCCGGCCAAGCTCCGCCGGCTGATCGTGGACCTGATCGACAAAGAACAGTGGTCGAGTCTGTCCGCCGACGTGAAGGGCGACGCCTACGAGGGGTTGCTCCAGAAGAACGCCGAGGACGTGAAAGGCGGCGCGGGCCAGTATTTCACGCCGCGTCCGCTCATTGCCGCGATGGTGGACGTGGTCGCCCCGCAACCCGGCCAGACGATCTGCGATCCCGCCTGTGGCACCGGCGGTTTCCTGCTCGCCGCGCACGATTACATCGCCAAACATCACGCACTCGACCGCGCCCAGAAGAAACGGCTCAAGAGCGGTACGCTGTACGGCATCGAGTTGGTGGACAGCGTCGCCCGGCTCTGTTGCATGAACCTCCTGCTGCACGGGATCGGGGGAGAAGCGGATACCACTGACATACCGGTCACCACCAAGGACGCGCTTGCCGGCAAGCACGGCGAATACGAGATCGTGCTGGCCAATCCGCCGTTCGGCAAGAAGAGCAGTGTGACCATTGTCAATGAGGCCGGTGAGCAACAGAAGGAAAGCCTCGTCATCAACCGCGACGATTTCTGGGCGTCGACCAGCAATAAACAGCTCAACTTCCTGCAGCACATCTTCACCATTCTCAAGCAGCACGGACGCGCCGCCGTGGTGTTGCCGGACAACGTGCTGTTCGAGGGCGGCGCCGGGGAGACGATCCGCCGCGAACTGCTCAAGCAGGCCGATGTCCACACGCTGTTGCGCCTGCCCACCGGCATCTTCTACGCGCAAGGCGTGAAGGCGAACGTCCTGTTCTTCGACCGCAAACCCGCGCAGGAGAAACCGTGGACGGAGAAGCTGTGGATCTATGACCTCCGCACCAACCAACATTTCACCCTCAAAGAAAACACCCTCCAGCGCACCGACCTCGACGATTTCGTGAAGTGTTATTTCGGCGAGGTAGGGCGCGACCGCCGGGCGCGCCGCGATTCCCCAACGACTTCGGACGGCCCGGCGGTCCGTCCCTACCACCGGATGAACCGCGTCGAAACCGACCGCTTCAAGAGCTTCACCTACGAAGATTTGCTCAAGCGCGACAAGGTCAACCTCGACATCTTCTGGCTGAAGGACGAAAGCCTCGAAGACAGCGCAAACTTACCGGCCCCGCACGTCATCGCCCAAGAAATCACTGACGACCTGGAAGCGGCGTTGGAGCAGTTCTCCGAGATCGCGGAGGACTTGAAGAAACAGTAGTCACCAACTGAAAAGAGGAGAGGCCGGCAGGGCCGGCCTCTTCTGACTGGTTGACTGGATTGGGTTAGAAATTCGCGTTGATCAGCGGCAGGACGGGCAGAACTTCCTTGTTCTTGATCTGGTTGAACAGACCGAACTGAAAGCCGGTCATGTCATCCGCCAGATTGACCAGCCCGATCTGGACGCCGCGGACGCTGGCCGAGGTGTTGACGATGCCGACCTGGAGGCCGGAGACGTGGGTCTTGGAGTCGCTGAAGATGCCGCCCAGTTGCAGGCCGTGCATCTCGCCGTGCACCATGTTCACCAGGCCGAACTCGACCCCGGTGTAGTTGCCGAGGGTTTCATGCACCAGACCGATGTCCACCCCGGTCACGTCCTGGTTGCGACCGTAGATGTTGAGCCGCAGCCCGCTGATGGATTGCTCCTCGGACACCAGTTGCAAGTCGGGCGGAAAGAGGGCCAACTGGACCGGTTTGGTGACCGTCTCGGAGGGGACGCCGGCCGTCGCCGGCTTGTCGGCCCGTCCGGTCGCGGCCAACATCATCACCGAAACGACAACCGCGAGGGTTCGTACTTTGGTTTTCATGACTGTCTCCTTTTTGTTCGACGCGACAATTTCCCCGGTTGGCGTCGCCGAGTCAAGACCAGAGCCGTTTTGCTGCCGGGCGGTTGACAACCCCGGAAAATCCTGTTAGAACGCCTTGTGAAATTCGGAACAAGCTCTGGCCTGCCCGGCAGAGCATTCTGGTCGGAGGAGGACGGGTCGCGATCGTGACGGATTGGTACGCATCTCAATATCTGTTTGTGGTGGCGTTGTTGGCCGTGGCCGTGGCGATGCCGTTGGCGCCGCTGATTCTGGCGCGCCTGGTGGCGCCGCGTCGGCCGGGTGAGCAAAAGGGCGACATCTACGAGTGCGGCCTGCAATCGAAGGGCGATGCCTGGGTGCAGTTCCGCGTCGGCTACTACATCTATGCGCTGATGTACGTGATCTTTGCGGTCGAGACCGTGTTTTTGTACCCGTGGGCGGTGGCGTTTGGGGGGCTGACGTTTGGCGCGTTTGTGGCGATGATGGTGTTCGTGCTGCTGTTGCTCGAAGGTCTGGTGTACGCGTGGGCGAAGGGGGCGCTCGATTGGAAGTAGGCGATGGACGAGGGACTCAAGAGCGAACTGCAGAAGCACGGGGTGTTTGTCATCCCGTTCGAGGAGCTTTACAACTGGGGCCGCAAGAACTCGATCTGGCCGCTCCAGTTCGGCCTCGCCTGTTGCGCGATCGAAATGATTGCGTCGGCAGCCTCCCGGTATGATCTGGCGCGGTTCGGGGCGGAGGTGTTTCGCGCGACGCCCCGGCAGGCCGACCTGATGATCGTGGCCGGCACGGTCACCAAGAAAATGGCCTCGAACGTCGTCCGGCTCTGGAACCAAATGCCCGAACCCAAGTATTGCATCGCCATGGGCGCCTGCGCGATCTCAGGCGGGCCATTCAAGGACGGCTATAATGTGTTGAAGGGGATCGACCGCTATGTGCCGGTCGATGTCCATATCCCCGGTTGCCCGCCGCGACCCGAAGCGCTGATCCATGCAATCATGACGCTCCAGCGGAAGATTGCCGGGCAACATTTGGAAAAGGAAGCGCGTCCGCGGTGGTACGACAAGACCGCCACCACCGAGTTTCCGATGCCGGCCTACGGTGCCCGCGACCTCGAACCGCCAGCCAACCGCGAAATCTGGCAGCCGCCGCGCGCTTACCGGGATGTCACGCTGGACGAAGTGGGCAAGAAATAATGGAGTCGATCGAGAAACTCAAGGAAGCGGTGGTCAACGCCGTTGCAGGCGCGACGGTGGAGATCGTCAATTCGACCCCGGCGGCTCAACAGCCGGCCTTGCTGGTGGATCGTGAGCACGTGTTCGCGGTGGCCGGGTTTCTGAAGGACGCTCCCGGTCTGCAACTGGATTTCTGTTCGTGTGTCACCGGGGTGGACTACCTGGAGGCCGGTCACATCGAAGTCGTCTATCACCTCTACTCGGTGGCCCTGAAACACGGGCCGGTCGTGTTGAAGGTGCGCACGCCGCGCGCACTGGATGATTGTCACGTGCCATCGCTCACTCCGGTGTGGCGGGGCTGCGAATTCCAGGAACGCGAGGCCTACGATTTGTTCGGGGTGAAGTTCGACGGGCATCCGGACCTGCGCCGCATTTTGATGTGGGACGAGTTTGAAGATTTTCCGATGCGCAAAGACTACGAGCCGCCCAAGGACTACGAATGGGAGCCGACGCCACACGACGCGACGCTGGACCGTGCCCGTGACGCCAGCGGGATTGTGCCGCCCAGCGCCATCGAGGAAGCCGACAAGGCGAAGAAGAAATGATGAACACCAGACCGGAACATTTGGGTGGGAGTGGCATTCCTGCCGCGAGGGTCGAGGGGCGATCTGATATGAGTCGCGACAGGAATGTCGCTCCCACCAGGCGACGAGAGCAATGATTCAGCCGATCACAGAGGACGTACCGTACAAGCTGTCCCCGGGTCCGGATGGGCTGATCGAGACGCAGACGCTCGAAGTCTCGATCGGGCCGCAGCACCCGAGCACGCACGGCGTGTTCCGCATGGACTGCGTGTTGGACGGCGAGACGGTGGTGAAGTTGAAGCCGGTCATGGGCTACCTGCATCGCAACCACGAGCAACTCGCCGAGAAGATGGTTTGGCTCGGCTCGATGCCGTACACGGACCGGCTGGATTACTTCAATTCGATGGCCAACAACTGGGCCTACGCGCTCACCGTGGAAAAATTGGCGGGCCTCAAGGTGCCTGAGCGGGCTGAGTACATCCGCGTCATCATGGCGGAGATGACCCGGCTGCTCAATCACGCGTCGGTGATCGGGTTCATGTTGCAGGACCTGGGCGCGTGGGGCACGCCGTTGCTGTACGCGTTCCGCGAACGCGAGAAGATTCTCGACCTGTTCGAGCACGTCAGCGGCTCGCGGATGATGTGCAATTATTTCCGGTTCGGCGGTCTGCGGGTGGACATGGATGAGAAGGCGCTGGCGATGGCGCGCGACATCGCGGCGAAGTTCCCGGCGTTCCTCGGCGAGTTTGAGCAGTTGCTCACCGAGAATGAACTCGTCCAGACTCGCTGCCAGAAGGTCGGCATTCTCCCCAAGGAACTGGCTGTCAATGGCAGCATCACCGGTCCGATGGCCCGCGCCAGCGGTGTCGAGTACGACGTGCGGAAGGTGGACCGCTACGGCGTGTACGGCCGATTCGATTTCCGCGTGCCCGTGGGCGAGGTCGGCGATGTGTACGACCGGTTCATGATCCGGATTCTGGAGATGCACGAGTCCATCAAGATTCTCCAGCAGGCGCTGCGCGACATTCCGGCGGGACCACACATCAGCCCGGAGGTGAAACTCCGCAATTTCAAGGTGCCGGAAGGCGACGGCTATGCCCGCACGGAATCGCCCAAGGGCGAACTTGGTTTCTATCTGGTCGCCGACAAGACCGGGAAGCAGCCCTACCGGTATCATGTGCGTCCGCCGAGCTTCATCAATCTCACCGTGCTAGAGGACATGTGTTTGGGCCAGAAGGTGGCCGACGTCGTTATCATCCTCGGCAGCGTGGATATCGTGTTGGGGGAGGTGGACCGCTAATGGGTTTGCTCGGCAAGAACCTGTTCGCCGGCATGGCGGTGACCGCCCGCAACTTCGTCGGGAGCTATTTCGACGGCGGGCGGAAGGAACGGCTCGTCACCTACCAGTATCCCGAGGAACGGATGCCGTTGCCGGAGAATTCCCGCACGTTCCCGTTCCTGGTGTACGACGAAGACAAGGACCCCGTCGGCACGATGCGGTGTGTGGCGTGCAAGATTTGCGAGGTCGAATGCCCGCCGCAGTGCATCTACATCGTCATGGACCGCGACGAGAAAGGCAAACCGCGCCAACGCCCGAAGGTGTTCGACATCGACATCTCCGTCTGCATGCAATGCCAGATTTGCGTCGAGGTCTGCCCGTTCGAGGCGATCAAGATGGACAACGACTACGAGAAATCGCAGTACGGGCGGTTCGACGATTTGGTCGAGCACCTGCCGGATTTGCTCAAGTCGAACGACTACTATCGCCAGATCAAGCCGACCGAGGCCGGGGCCGTCGATGCCAAGCTCAAGGCCGAGAAAGAGAAGAAGGCGAAGAAAGCGGCGCCGGCCGTCGTTCCGAAGCCCGTGCCGGCAGCGCTCGCGCCCAAGCCGGCGGCGGCGGCGGCCGCGAAGATTGCGATTCCCGATGATGCGCCGTTTACGCCGGAGCAACGGCAGTGGCTCAGTGGATTTCTCAGCGCATTAGGAGCGGGCGTCGCAGTGCCATCGAAATCTGTAGCCGAAGCGTCAGCTTCGGCACCGGCCGAAGCTGACGCCTCGGCTGCAGCATCTGCTCCAGCGGCCGAAGCCCCAGCGGGTGATTGGCCCTGGCACGATGCCGGCATGGGTATGCAGCAGCGCATGGATTTGGTGAAGGACCGCTCGTTTGCCGACAAGCTGATGGCGGCGATGGCGCAGACGGATTGTCATGCCTGCGGGTATGATTGCCGGGGTTATGCCGACGCGATTGCCGCTGGTTCGGAGAACGATTTGTCGTTGTGTCTGCCGGGTGAGGCCGAAACCGAGAGTATGCTGAAGAAGTTGATGCAGGAGGCCGGGAAGGTGTAGGCCGCTTCTGTGAAGCGGCGCCGGGGGAACGCCGACTCACAGAGTCGGCCTACAAGGACGTTAGGTTCAGGAAATGGAGAAGCTTTACCAACTGTTGGACGGGTGTAAGTGGCTTGCCAACGTGCCGGACTCGCTCCTGAGCGCGGTGGCCATCGTCGTCCCCATTCTGCTCATCATCACGGTCTTTCCGGGGATTTTCGCCTACACTACGCTGATTGAGCGGAAGGCGCTCGGACGCGTGCAAAACCGCTACGGGCCAAACCGCGTTGGGCGCTGGGGTATTTTACAGCCGATTGCGGACGGGGTGAAGCTGCTGACCAAGGAAGACATCGTCCCGCGCAAGGCGGACAAGTTCGTCCATCTGCTGGCGCCGATCCTGGCGGTGATTCCGTCGTTGCTGTTGTTTGCCGTCCTGCCGGTTGGGCCGGGGTTGGTGCCGGTGGACCTGCATATCGGAATTCTGTTCGTGTTCGCGATCAGCACCGCGAGCGTGCTGGCGTTGTTCATGGGCGGCTGGGCGTCGCGCAACAAGTTTTCGCTGCTCGGCGCAATGCGCGCGGTGGCGCAGGTGGTGAGTTACGAGGTGCCGATGGTGTTGGCGGCGGTCGCGGTGGTGATGGCGGCCGGCACGCTCTCGACGGTCGGCATCGTCGCCAAGCAGTCGGGAGGGTTTTTGAGCGTCACCAATTGGTTCGTGTTTCAGCCGTGGGGTTTTGTGGGGTTCGTGCTGTTCACGATCGGCGCCATGGCGGAGTCGGCCCGCACGCCGTTCGACATCCCGGAGGCCGAATCGGAGATCATTGCCGGCTATCACACGGAGTACAGCGGGTTCAAGTTCGCGTTGTTCCAACTCGGCGAGTATCTCGCGGCCATCGCGATGGCGGGAATCACGGTGACGATGTTTCTCGGCGGCTACAACGGGCCGGGGGTTGGGTTGAAATACATCGGCCCGCTGATTGGGGTGGGGTGGTTCTTTGCGAAGTTGATGACCATCATCCTCGTCATCATCTGGATTCGCGGCACGTGGCCGCGGATTCGGGTGGACCAGTTGATGGCGTTTGCCTGGAAAGTATTGCTGCCGATGTCGATCCTCAACATCGTGGCGGTCGGCCTCTGGCACTACATGGAGTCCAAGCTATGGGCGTGGTTGGTGACCGCCGCGTGGCTGCTGATTTGGGCAATCGTGCTAACCAAGATCGGCACGGCACAGAATGTCGAACGCCGCACTTATCGGTACGCAACATGAACGCGGCCTTCTGGATTCTCTCCGCTATGTCCCTGATCGGTGCCCTGCTGGCGATTTCGCTGCGCAACTTGGTCCACTGCGTGTTGTCGCTGATTCTGTTCTTCCTCGGAATTGCCGGGCACTATTTCCTGTTGCGGGCGGATTTTCTGGGCGCAGTGCAGATTCTCATCTACATCGGCGCGGTGGCGGTATTGATCCTGTTTGCGATCATGCTGACGCGCAACGTCACCGGCACGGAAGGGCCGCGCGAGTTGTTCGGGTTGGGTTGGTGGACGGGCTTGGGCACGGCACTGATCGTGGCGGCGGTGGTATGGGTCACGGTGGATAGCGCGCCGCAGGCCGCCACGCGGTCGCCCGGACAGGCCGTCAGTTCAGTGGAGCAGATCGGGAAGTCGTTGCTGAACCAGTGGGTGGTGCCGTTGGAAGTGCTCGGCGTGCTGTTGACTGCGGCGCTGATCGGCGCGGTCGTCATCGCTTTGGAGGAGGTCGTGCGCCGCCGATGAGCATCACGCTGGGGCAATACCTCATTTTGTCCGGCATCCTCTTCGCAGTGGGGTTGTGCGGGGCGTTGACGCGGCGCAACGCGATCATCGTGCTGATGGGCATCGAGATCATGTTCAATGCCGGCATCTTGAATCTGGTGGTGTTCTGGCACTACCAACATTTCGCCACGCTGACGCCCCAGATGTTCGCCATCTTCGCCATCGCCGTCGCCGCAGCGGAATCGGCGATCGGGCTGGCGCTCGTGATTGCCATTTACCGGCACTACAAATCTGTTGATGTGGACGAGATGCGGGCGCTGAAAGGTTAAATGGAACAGCTCATCCATCAGCAATGGCTGATTCCGATTTTTCCGCTGATCGCGGCGGCGATTCAGTCGTTGCTGCCTCGCAAAGCGCGAAAGCTGTCGGCAACGCTCTGCATCGGCGCGATGGCGATTTCGTGCGTGTTCGCGCTGCGGGCGTTCCTTGCGTCGTACGGCGGCGCGCACGGTCACGAGGTCGAGCATCATGCCGAGCGCGTATTCACCACCTTCACGTGGTTCTCGTTCGGCACGACCGATCTCACCATGGGTTTCCTCCTCGACCCGCTCACGGCGGCGATGGCGGCAATGGTGACGTTTGTCGGGCTGATGATCTTCATCAACGCGACCGGCTACATGGCCGAGGACGAGAATTTCACGCGGTTCTTTTGTTTCCTGTCGCTGTTCGCCGCAGCGATGCTCGGGCTGGTGGTGGCGAATAATCTGTTGATGCTGTTCATGTGCTGGGAATTGGTCGGTCTCTGCTCGTACCTGCTGATCGGCTTCTGGTACTTCAAACCGAGCGCGGCGGCGGCAATGAAGAAGGCGTTCATCACGACGCGCATCGGCGACGTGGGTTTCTTCATTGGCATCCTGCTCTTGTACTGGCAAACGGGCACGTTGGACCTCTACACCGTTGACGGCACCGGCGCGTTGCAGCAGGCCGACAAGCTGGCCGGGCTGGCTGGCTGGTGGGGGCTTTCGATGGCGAGTTTCATTGCGCTGATGCTGTTTATCGGTGCGATGGGCAAGAGCGCGCAGTTCCCGTTGCACGTGTGGTTGCCGGATGCGATGGAAGGTCCGACGCCCGTCAGCGCGCTGATCCATGCCGCGACGATGGTGGCGGCGGGCGTGTTCATGGTGGGCCGGATGTTCCCATTGTTCATCGCCGAGGCCGGCAACTGGGTGATGGACGTCGTTCTCTGGGTTGGTTGTTTCACCGCGTTGTTTTCCGCGACGATTGCCGTGGCGCAGTTTGATATCAAACGCGTGTTGGCCTATTCAACGTGCTCGCAACTTGGTTTTATGATGATGGGGCTTGGTGCGGAAGGACTGACCGGCGGACAGTTTCATCTACTGACGCACGCGTTCTTCAAGGCGTTGCTGTTCCTCGGCTCCGGCTGCGTGATCATCGGCACGCATCACGAACAGGACATGCGCAAGATGGGCGGGCTGCGAAAGTATATGCCGATTACGTTCGTGACGTATGTCATCGGCATGCTGGCTTTGGCCGGCTTCCCCGGCACGGCCGGCTTCTTCAGCAAAGATCTGATCCTGCTCAACACCTTTCACGCGAGCAAGCTGGCGTGGGGGTTGGCGACGTTCGCGGCGTTTCTGACGGCGTTCTACATGACCCGGCAAGTCTTCATGGTATTCTTCGGCACGTGGCGCGGTGGGGTAGGGGAGCAACACGGACACCCGCCTTCGCCTCACGGCTTCGGCGCGGCACACGAACCACACGAGGTTCCGTGGAACATGTGGGTGCCGATCGCCGTGCTGAGTCTGTTCGCGATCGGGCTGGGCTGGTGGGAGCACGGGTATCATCATTTTGTTGCTCCCCAAGAAGTCATCCCGGCGGATGGGAAGGGGATGGTCATGGGCTTGTCGGTGCTGGTGGGGTTGCTCGGGATTCTGTGCGGCTGGCTGATCTACGGACGCAAGACACTGGCGCATGCCACCGATCCCGATCCGCTTCAGGCAATGCTTGGCGCACCGTTCACCTGGCTGAATCGCAAGTGGTACATCGACGAAATCTACGACGCGACGATCATCTATGTGACCGGCGTGTTGGGTCGATTCTTCCGGCTGGTGGACAAGGTCGTGGTGGACGGCATCCTGCACGCGATCGCGTGGGTGGCGTGGGGGATTTCGCAGGTGACCCGTTGGGTGGGCGATGAATTCCTCATCAACGGCGGGTTCGATACCGGTTGTGAAAGCGTGCGCGGGTGGGGCCGGATCTTCTCCAAACTCCAGAGCGGCCGGGTGCAGAGCTATTTCCGCGTGCTCGGATTGGGTGTGGCGCTTCTGTTTCTTCTCTACTACCTGAAATGAGTGACTCATCGTTGCCATTGCTTTCGTTGATCACCTTCGCCCCGATGATCGGAGCGTTGGTGGTCTTGTTGCTGCCCAACAGAGCGACGGGCGCGATCAAGGTCGTGGCCTTGGTGGCGAGCTTGTTTTCGTTGGCGACGGCGGTGTGCGTCGCGCTCCGGTTCGATCCGTCCGCGGGACTGATGTTCGAGGAGCGGTGGACGTGGATCCCGGCGCTGCACGTGGATTACCGGCTGGCGGTGGACGGGTTGAGCGTGACGATGGTGCTGCTGACGGCGGTGATCACGCCGTTGGCGTTGCTGACACACTGGAAACTCACCGACCGCGTGAAGCTGTTCTTCTTTTTGTTTCTGACGCTGCAGACTGGCATGTTCGGCGTGTTCACGGCGCTGAATTTCTTCCACTGGTTCATCTTCTGGGAGCTTGGTCTGATCCCGATGTTCTTTCTCATCCGCATCTGGGGCCACGAGGAACGCACCTACGCGTCGTTTAAGTTTTTCCTCTACACCCTGGCCGGCAGCGTGACGATGTTGCTGGCGTTCGCCTTCATCTATCTGGCGACGCAGAACTTCGATTTCATCGAGCTGCGCGAAGCCGCCGGCACGGGTGAACTGGCCCGCGCCCTCAATGTGATGGTGACCGACATCAACGACCGGACCGGTCTGAACCTCAACGCCGGGTGTTTCGGCACGGTGTTGTTCTGGGGAGCGTTCCTGGGGTTTGCCATCAAAGTACCGATCTGGCCGTTTCACACCTGGTTGCCGGATGCCCACACGCAAGCGCCCACGGGCGGCTCGATGGTGCTGGCAGCGGTGTTGTTGAAGATGGGTGTGTATGGTTTCCTGCGGATCGTGCTCCCGCTGTTCCCCATCCAGGTGGCGGAGAACCTGAACGTGCTGCTGTTTCTGTCGTTTGCCAGCATCGTCTTTGGCGCGTTTGCGGCGCTGGCGCAGACCGATTTCAAACGACTCGTCGCCTACTCGTCGGTCAACCACATGGGCTACGCGATGCTGGGCATCTTCGCCGTCGTGGCCACCGCTCCCGATGTGACGGACGTGGTCAACGAGAAAGCCGCCGCGCTGAATGGGGCGCTGCTGCAGATGTTCAACCACGGGATCAGCTCCGCCGCGTTGTTCTTCATGGTCGGCGTGATTTACGAACGCACCCACACCCGGCAACTGGAAGATTTCGGCGGCCTGCGCAAGATCATGCCGATCTATGCCGGCGTGCTGGGCATCTCGATGTTCTCGTCGCTCGGCTTGCCCGGACTAAACGGGTTCGTCGGCGAATTCATGATTTTCAAGGGCGCGTTCCCGATCGTGACCGGCTGGACTGTGGCCGCCACGCTCGGGCTGGTCGTCACCGCCGTGTTCCTGCTCGGCATGATCCAGAAGGTCTGTTTCGGCCCGCTCAACGAGAAGTGGAAGGGAATCCCCGACATGACCGGCCGCGAGATCTTCATCGGCGCGGTGCTGATGCTGTTCATGTTTGGCCTGGGCGTCTATCCGGCCCCGCTGCTCAATGCCTCCAACGACGCGGTGATGGGCCTCATCAGAGTTTTTGAAGGCGCGGCGGCCACAATGATGGCGGTCGCGCACTGACCGAGCGATGCACGTTGACTGGACAATTTATGTGTCATTCCTCGGCGCGGGGCTGATCACGCTCCTGCCGCGCGAGGCCAAGATGCTCGTGCGCTGGGTGGCGCTGCTGACCGGGGTCATCGGGCTGCTGATCGCGCTGAACGGTTACTTCGACTACAACGCCCGCGTCGGCGATCTGATCCGGACGACCGGCAGCGGCTTCGTGCATGTCGTCAACGTCCCGTGGATCCCGGCGCTGGGCGCGCATTATCATCTCGCGGTGGATGGTATCAATTTCCCGCTCGTGGTGCTGAACGGTTTCGTGTGCGTGACCGGTATCCTGTTCAGTTGGAACATTGAGGAGCGCACCAAGGAGTTTTTCGCGTTCTTCCTGACGCTGATCGCCGGCGTCTATGGCGTATTCATGGCGATGGACCTGTTTCTGATGTTCGTCTTCTACGAGCTGGCGATCATCCCGAAATACTTCATCATCGCCATCTGGGGTTCGACCCGCAAAGAGTACGGCGCGATGAAACTGGTCATGTATTCGTTTGTCGGCAGCGCGGCGGTGTTTATCGGGATTTTGGCGGCGTTCTTTGCGGCCGGCGGTGGCACGTTCGACATCTTGGAGTTGGCTCAGAAGCCGATCGCGCGCGAAGTTCAAGTGTGGGTGTTCCCGCTGATTTTCATCGGGTTCGGTGTTCTGGCCGGCATGTGGCCGTTCCACACGTGGGCGCCGACGGGGCACGTCGCCGCTCCAACCGCCGCCTCGATGCTGCTGGCCGGAGTGGTGATGAAGCTCGGCTCGTACGGCTGTTTCCGGGCCGCAATGCTCCTGTTCCCAGAAGGCCTGCAGCATTGGAAATGGCACATTGCGTGGCTGGCCGTCATTGGCATCATCTACGGCGCGGCGGTGGCGCTCGTGCAGAAGGATTTCAAGTTCATCATCGGCTACTCCAGCGTCAGCCACATGGGGTTCGTGCTGCTGGGGCTGGCCACGCTCAACGTGATCGGCATGTCCGGCGCGATTCTCCAAATGTTCTCGCACGGCATCGTCGCGAGCCTGCTGTTTGCCGTGGTCGGCCGCATGGTCTATGACCGCGCCCACACCCGGCATCTCGACGAATTGGGCGGGCTGGCCAAGGCGATCCCGTTTGCCTGCGTCACGTTCATGATTGGCGGCGCGGCCTCGATGGGGATGCCGGGTTTCAGCGGATTTGTGGCGGAGATTCAGGTGTTGGCCGGCGCGTTTGTGATGAGTCCGTGGCTGGCGTTGGGCGCGGGGGTGAGTATTCCCATCACCGTCGCCTACATCCTCAATGCCAACAACAAAGTGTTCATGGAGAAGGATGATGCGGCGCATCACCATGACGAGGCTGATCACGGTCACAAGCTCCCGCCCATCACGCTGCCGGAGATCGTGGCGGGCGTCATCTTGATGGCGCTGCTGGTGATCGTCGGGTTGTATCCGCCCATCATGCTCGACATGATTCAGCAGAACGTGGAGTTGTTCCTCGGAGGGCTGCCGCAGCCATGAGTGATGCGCCGTACCTGACAATCGGCAAGGCCCTCAGCCCGCATCTGGTGGTGATTGTGGGAGCGGTGGTGGCTTTGACCGCCGACCTCGTCGGTCTGCGTCGGAAAGAACCTGCCACGCGCCGCCGGTGGGTGGGGGTGATTTGTTTGGGCGGACTCGTGCTGGCCATGCTGCCGTTGCTGCGTCAGTACGGCTGGTGGACGCCGGTCAACCTGCTGAACGGCACGCTGGTGGTCGATCAACTCACGGTGTTGTTCCAACTGGTGATCGTCGCCCTGACCGCCTTCACCGTGATGATCTCGATGGAGCACGAGATCGGCCGGCATGTGGGCGAATACTTCGCGACGATGATGTTTGCGGCGGTCGGGATGATGGTGTTGGTATCGACGGAAGAACTGATCACCATCTTCGTCGCGCTGGAATTGCTCAGTCTGTGTCTTTACATTCTGACCGCGTTCCACAAGAGCTGGCTGCGATCGCAGGAAGCGGCGTTGAAGTACTTCATGTTCGGCGCGGTCTCCTCGGCGTTTCTGTTGTTTGGTCTGAGTTACCTCTTCGGCGTGGCCGGCACGACCAATCTACGCGCCATGTCGGCGGTGTTGACCGGGATGGATCCGCTGGTCGGCACCGGACTGCTGTTCGCGTTGGTGGGATTTGGCTTCAAGGTGGCCGTCGTGCCGTTTCATCTCTGGGCGCCGGACGCGTACGAAGGCGCGCCCACCCCGGTCACGGCGTACATCGCCACCGGCTCGAAGGTGGCCAGTTTCTTCGTGCTCTTGAAGCTGCTGTTTGTCGGGATGCCCAACGCCCAGGGGTCGGCGTTCTGGGGTGAGTTCTCCTCCGGTTGGACGATGCTGCTGGCCGTGACCGCCACGTTGAGCATGGTGATCGGCAATTTCGTGGCCATCGTCCAGCGCAACGTCAAACGTCTGCTGGCGTACTCCAGCATCGCCCACGCAGGATATATCCTGATCGGGCTGATCGCCGCCACGCAGATGGGGGCGGCCTCGGTGCTATTCTACGTCATCGTGTACGCGCTGACCAACCTTGGCGCTTTCGGCATCGTGGCGGCGCTGTCCGAGCGGGCCGGCGGGGACGATCTGGTGAACTTCAACGGCATGGCGCGCCGCGCGCCGTTGTTGTCGCTGCTCATGTTGATTTTCGTGCTCTCGCTGGCCGGCATCCCGCCACTCGGCGGGTTCTTCGGCAAGTTCTACCTGTTTGCCGCCGCGGTGCAGCGGGACGCGCAAAACTTCGGTTTGCTCTGGCTCGTGGTGATCGGCATCCTGACCAGCGCGGTGTCGTTGTACTACTATCTGATTCTGCTCAAACACATCTACGTCGTGGCGCCGCCGCAGGAAGATCGCATCCAGACGCCATCGTCGCTCAATTTCGGTCTCGTGGTGATCGCCCTGGCGGTGGTGCTGCTGGGTGTGTTCCCGCAGCCGATACTTGCGCTTCTCACCGAGCTGTTGGCCCGCTTATAATGCGCGGCCATGCAAATTGACGGCTCAACCCGGATCGTCGGCGTCTTCGGCGCGCCAATCGCGCACACCGCGTCCCCCGCCATGCACAACGCCGCCTTCGCGGCGCTGAAGCTGAACTGGGTCTATCTCGCGTTCCACGTCGAGCCGGTAAACCTGCCGGCCGCGCTGGAGGGTGTCCGCACAATGGGAATGGCCGGGGTCAACCTGACCGTGCCCCACAAAATTCTCGCGCTGGACCACCTTGACGAGATTGACCACGAAACGCGGCAACTGGGCGCGGTCAATACCATCGTCGTGAACAGCGGCAAACTGAGCGGATTCAACACCGATGGCTATGGCATTGTGAAAGCCCTGGTGGAAGAATTCAATCTGACGCTCGCCGGCAAGCGCGTGCTGGTGCTGGGCGCCGGCGGCGCGGGACGCGCCATCGCCGTCAAAGCCGCGCTGGAACGTGCCGCCGCGGTGAACGTGGCCAACCGGACGCTCTCGCGAACCGAGCCGATTGCCGCCGAACTGGGCCGGCTGGGCGTGAAGTGCCGGTCGGTCCGGCTCCGCATCGAGGACTTGGCGAAGATCATGCCGGAGGTGGACGTGATCATCAATGCCACCTCGGTCGGGCTGAAGCCTGGTGATTCGCTGGGGCTCGACCAAAAGCTCTTTCAGCAGCGGCATTACGTTTATGACACGATTTACAAGCCGGCCGCGACCGAGTTCCTGCGCACCGCCGTCGCCGCCGGAGCGCGCACCGCCAATGGACTGAGCATGTTGCTGCACCAGGGCGCGCGGGCGCTTGAGTTATGGACGAAACGTAAAGCGCCCGTCGTGGTCATGCGCCGCGCGTTGGAGGCTGCGGTGTACGGGGCGCCGCGATGAGCTTTCTCGAACTCTATCTCGACTTCTGCGTGTTCGTGTTCGGCGCCGCGATTGGCAGCTTCCTCAACGTCTGCATCCACCGGATGCCGCGCGACGAATCGCTCGTTCAACCGCCGTCCCATTGTCCCCACTGCGGCCAGCGCATCCGGTGGGTGGACAACATTCCGCTGGTGAGTTACCTGGCGCTACGGGGCCGCTGCCGGCAGTGTCAGGCGCGCATCACCCCGCGCTATTTTCTCGTCGAACTGCTGACGGCCGGACTGTTTCTCTGGGTTCACGTGCGGTTCGAGGGCTGGCTGGTTCCGGTGTACTGGGTGTTGGTGGCGGGACTGATTGCCGCGACGTTCATTGACTTCGAGCACTTCATCATCCCCAACGAGATCACCTATGGCGGCGTGGTGGCCGGATTGGCGTTGAGCACCGCATTCCCCGAGGTGATGGGGACCGCCTCGCACCTGCGCGCACTGGGCCAGTCGTTCCTCGGCGCGTTGTGCGGTGCCGGTATCGTGCTGACGATGGTCGAGGCCGGCAAATTGATTTTCGGACGCCGCAAAGTGCCGCTCGAACCCGGTACGACCGTCCGCATCGCAGATCAAACACTGATGCTGCCGGACGAGGAATTGCACTGGGCGGATGTCTTCTTTCGCGATTCGGACCGCATCCGGTTTCAGGCGACAACGATCAGGGTAGGGGAGCGCGCTTGGGAGAATGCGACGGTGGTGGTGAGCGAAGACGCCATTGAGGTGAATGGCGAGCGGATCGAACTGGCCGCCTGTGGGCCGATTGAAGCCGTGACGGATCTCGTGATCATCCCCCGCGAGGCGATGGGCATGGGCGACGTGAAATTCATGGGCGCGATCGGTGCGTTTCTGGGTTGGCAGGCGACGCTGTTCACGCTGATCACGTCGTCGCTGATCGGGGGAATCCTCGGACTGGTGTTGGTATTGACCGGCCACAAGGAATGGCAGAGCCGCATCCCCTACGGACCGTACCTGACGCTCGGGGCGCTGCTCTGGTTGCTGGGCGGAGTGGAAATTGTCAATTGGTACTTCAATCTGCTACTCTCCTGACCATGCCAGAACTGCGTTACCTCACCGCCGGCGAATCCCACGGTCCCTGCCTGATCGGCGTGCTCGAAGGCCTGCCGGCCGGACTCAAGCTCGACGTCGATGCCGTCAACCACGACCTCGCGCGCCGGCAAAAGGGTTACGGTCGCGGCGGTCGCATGAAGATCGAGACGGACCAGGTCGAACTCCTGTCGGGCCTCCGGCTTGGCGAAACCATCGGCTCACCGTTGACCCTGCTGGTCAAAAACAAGGACTCCAAGATCAACGAACTGCCAGCCGTCACCAAACCGCGTCCCGGCCACGCCGACTTGGCCGGCGTCATCAAGTACGACCGGCAAGACGCGCGCGACATTCTCGAACGCGCCAGCGCCCGCGAAACCACGATGCGCGTCGCGCTCGGTGCGATCTGCAAACAATTGCTCGGCGAGATCGGTGTGGACATCGTCGGACATCTCGCCGCGCTCGGCCCGGTCCAGGCCACCACCGATGGACTGACACTCCCCCAAATCCGCGAACGCAGCGAGGCCAGCGAAGTGCGGTGCGCCGACCCCGAGGCCGAGAAAAAGATGATCGAGGCCATCGACGCCGCGAAAGGGGAGGGCGACACGTTGGGCGGGGTCGTCGAGGTTCTTGCGACGGGCGTTCCCATCGGGTTGGGCAGCCACGTCCAATGGGACCGCAAACTCGACGCCAATCTCGCCCGCGCCATCGTCAGCATTCAGGCGTTCAAAGGCGCGGAGATTGGGTTGGGGTTCGAAGCCGCCCGGCGGTTTGGCTCGCAGGTGCATGATGAGATCCTGCCCGGCAACGAAGGCTTGTTGTCTCGTGCCACCAACAATGCCGGCGGGTTTGAAGGCGGCATGACCAACGGCCAACCGATCATCGTCCGTGGCGCAATGAAACCGTTATCGACCTTGATGAAACCGATGCGGTCGGTGGACATCAAGACCGGCCAGGAGGTCAAAGGCGCGGTGGAACGCTCCGATGTGTGCGCCACGCCGGCCGCGGCCGTCATTGCCGAAGCCGTGGTGGCGATTGAACTGGCCAAGGCCGTGTTGGACAAATTCGGCGGCGACAGTGTCCGGGAACTCAAGCGCAACGTCGAGTCCTACCGGCAGGTGTGCAAGCGATGGTAAGAGGACGCAACAGTTGACCATTATAGCACCTCGCCGACACAGGTATGGAGTTAAAGATCAAACTGTGGGGCGTGTTCACACTTTGTTGTGTGGCCCTACCGCAGTGCTGCTGGGCCTTCACCTACAGCACGAGGTCGTATACGGCTACATCTACAGATGAGCGGTACGTGTTGGTCCTAATCTCGCCGCGCTTCAGCGTGGAGGAAGAGGCCAAGTATGCTTTCGACGAGCTCAATAGAAAGGAAATCCTGGATCTTCGTTCGCGGTACCACGAGAGCGGACTCTATCGGAACGACGGCCATGCCCAACCGCTGTGGACACTCGAAAAACCCGGGTATCTGCACCCGCCGGTCCTCGTGGCGAATGACGGGAAGCATCTCGTGAACTTCCACGACGTCGGCTCCCGGGTTTCTGACCCAGTTCTTGATTTTTTCGAGGAAGGAAGGCTCACACGGAGTTACGCCCGCCGTAGGCTCATCGATTTTCCGTTTCTGCTTCCTTGGCGTGTTGGGCCGACCCGACCATGGAGGGCCTCCTATGCACTTGATGACGCGAGGGGGCGCTTGACGGTGTGGACCAAGCTGGGCGACCGGTTCGTTTTTGACGTGGCCACGGGGCAGATGCTCTCTTCTTTTCGCCCGGCAAGGCTGGCGGCTCTTACCGTTCTTGCATGCCTATTGGGAGTCACCTACTGCCTGAAGAAGCGTTCGTAAAAGTAGGCGCGAAATCGGGCCACCTTGGCCAAGGCAAAAAGCAGCCTCAGACCAGTTTCTTCAACTCGAGCTTGGCCACTTTGCCGGTCGCAGTGTGCGGTAACGCTTCCAGGACGCGGACTTCGCGGGGGAGCTTGTAGTCGGCGAGGCGTTCCCGGCAGAACTTCAAAATCTGCGGTGGCTGGAGGGTCTGACCGGCCACCGGCGTGACAAATGCCACCGAGGTTTCGCCGCGTTTCTCATCAACCTTGGCGACCACCGCCGCCTCGGCGACACCCGGAAACTGGTAGAGCACTTCCTCGATCTCGCGCGGGTAAACGTTCATGCCGCGGACGAGATACATTTCCTTGCGGCGATCGACGATGTAGATGTAGCCGTCGTCGTCTTTCTTGCCCATGTCGCCGGTATGCAGCCAGCCGTCCCGCAGCGCGGCTTTCGACTCCGCCGGCTGATTGTAGTAGCCTTGCATCACGTTCGGGCCGCGCACCACGATTTCCCCAACCTGGCCGACGGGCAGCTCCTGATCGTTGTCGTCGAAGATTTTGACCTCCACATCCGGCAGGGTCAGGCCAACCGAGCCGGCCTTGCGCACGCCGCGAATGGGGTTGAAGGAGACGACGGGCGACGCTTCGCTCAAGCCGTAACCTTCCAACAGCGGAAACCGGAATTTCCGCTGAAACACGTCCAGCGTTTCGCGGGGCAGGGGAGCAGCGCCGGAGACGGCCATGCGCAGCTTCAACAGCCAGTGCACCCAGAACGGTACTTTCGCCTGCGCCAGCGCCTGAAAAATCTGCGGGATGCCAACGAAAATCGTGGCCCGATGACGAATGATCTCCCTGAGCGCCAGTTTGAATGGCTGGACGGATTTGATGAGTACAATGCCCGCCCCCATTGAAAGCGGCGTGAAAATGCAGACCGTCAGCATGAAACTGTGAAACATCGGGAGCATCAGCGTGATGCGGTCGGCCGCGGTTTCCTCCAGGGCCTTGATGCAACTGCGGACGTTGGTGGCGAAGTTCCCGTGCGTGAGCATCGCCCCCTTGGGTTTGCCGGTTGTTCCCGACGTGTAGATGATCACCGCGAGGTCTTGCAGCCCGACATCCACCCAGGCCGGTGCTGACGGCGCTGGCGCGGCCAGCTCATCCACCAATACCCTCGGGATGCCAGTCAGGCTGCGGGTAACGTCGATGAAATCCGGGCCAATCACCAGGCACTTCAACTGACAATCCGAAGCGATGTATTGGATCTCGGGCGTCTTGAGAAACGTGTTGATGGGCACGGCGACCGCGCCCGAGCCGAGCACGGCATACAAGGTGAAGACAAACTCCGGGCAGTTCTTCATCAGGATGCCCACGCGGTCGCCCCGTTGGACCTTGGAGTCAACCTGCAAGTGCGCGGCGAAGCGGTTCACCTGCGCCTGCAGTTCCACGTAGCGGATGACGTCGCGTCCCCAGTAGATGGCCGGTTTGCGGGGCGCGGCGGTCGCGTTCTTACCCAGAGCAGTGAAAACGGTGTCCACAGTCAGCGCCGACATTTACCACGTAGCGGATCGCATCTCGGCCACGCAATTGGTCGTGTCCGACCACAAGCTTACCCGCCAGGCGGAGACCGTTCCCCCTTGGAGAAATTCATCGCCGTGCACGCGGAAGGTGGTTGACCGACGGCCGGCGGCGTCAAACGCTTGCTCGCGGACCGTATTGGGGACATTGAACTGCCGATACTGGAATCTGACAGCCCCCACGGTGGCCGGCGTCCACCGCACAAAAAACTCCTGCCGACGCTCGCCCGCCGGCAGTGCTTGTGGCTCGACACGGATGCGGGAAGCCGGGTCGCGCACAAACACGGCCTTCTCTTCGGCGTTGATGGTGTGGGTGATCGTGCGATGGGAAACTTCGGCAACACGGGGAGTTGTGCCCGCACATCCCGTCAGCAACAGAAACACGCCGGCGATCTTTGATAAACTCATGATGCCCCTCCTTCGACAACGAGGGTAATTTCTCCTTTCAGGCGGCGGTTCTCAAGCGTTTTCAGCAGCCCGTCCAAATCTTCGCGGAGGAATTCCTCGAACTTCTTCGTCAGCTCGCGGCCGAGCGCGGCGCGCCGGTTGCCGAGGATCGACCGCATATCGGCCACTGACTGGCGCACTCGGTAGGGCGACTCGAAAAACACCAGCGCGCAGGGTAGGGGAGCGAGCTGAGTCAGAACCTTCCGTCGCCGGGCGGATTTCTGTGGCAGAAATCCGTAGAACAGAAATTGGTCGGTCTCCAGCCCGGCCCCTGCCACGGCCATCGTCACCGCGGAGACTCCTGGGATGACCTCGACCCGGATGCCAGCGTCCAACGCCGCTCGGATCAGCCTCAGTCCGGGATCAGAAATGGTAGGCATCCCGGCATCCGAAACCAGCGCGACGGACTGCCCCTCTCGCAACTTCGCGATCAACTCCGGCGTTCGCCGCGCCTCATTGAACTCGTGATAACTGACCTGCGGCTTCTGAATCTGGAAATGCCCGAGCAATCGCTGTGTGCGACGCGTATCTTCAGCGGCGACCAGATCGACCTCCCGCAGCACGCGCAAGGCGCGCAGGGTGAGGTCCTCCAGATTCCCGATCGGTGTGCCGACAATCACGAGATTGCCCATTGATCTTTCTTGCACGCACGGACTCTATGAGCGGCTAGCGCAAAAAACAAGAGGCCAGTCTTTCGACTGGCCTCTTGTTTGTGAAGCTTGTATTCCGATCAACTGCGACGGCGAATGATCGCGAATGAGAGCATGCCCAAACCAACCAAGAGGGCAGAAGTCGGTTCGGGAATCGGCTCTGTTTGGAGAAAAGCAGGAATGACTTGCCCGATAGAATCAAATCCCAAGCCGACCGTGTCATTTTCCGCTGGTGGCAACACCCAGTCGGGATTGCGCACGGCACCGAATTCCTCGGAGAAGCCAGGCTGGGTTGCGCTCGTCGAAAGATGGGGAAACCAATATAGAATCACATCGTCACCTGATCCGCGGCCATTCGCATAAGTAATGCCGCTAATGAGCTGCTGGAAATGGCCTGCTTCGACAGTTCCTCCCGTGAGATCGAAAGACCCTAAAACCAGGTCGTCAACTCCCGAGGAGAAGCTCGTTGCCGTGGGACCGCCAAAGCCGTCGTCCGCTACGTCTAGCACGACGATTCCCAAGCCCTGTCCCGTTGGGACGGCCACTCCGAGCTCGTCTCCCAGAACCAACGCATCAACCTCTATAGTCGCAGCGCGAGCACTGATGCTGAGCGCGCAACTGATCACCAATGTTATACCCAGTTTGTTCATCGTTATCTCCCTTTTTTCCAATCTCGCGATTTCGGTTTTCTCTGCCCCTTCCCTGGTTCCTCAGTAATTCGGGGTGTTGATCCAGATCAGTGTATCGGGTGTGGCATTGGTGAATTTCCGCACCAAAACTCCTCTCCCGGCCAGGAAAACGTTTGAAGACCCAGCGTTAACGGCGGCGTCGCCGGCCTTACGCCATATGCCGCCGGAGTAAAAATAAACCTGGGCCGCCGACTTGTTGAGTTGCTGGGCGTTGTTATCGAACACCAAAAGTTCATCGCGCCGACCACTTAGCGAAGTGCTGAGCGAGGACGCGAACGCTCCGTCGTTGGTCAATCCTGATTGATCAAGCGTGACGGAGGCTGGCCGCTGCAAACCAGCGTGGGTATCCTGCTTCGAGGTGTTACTCGCGTACAGCGGAACTCGCAACTTCTTCATGGGCACGCCCCCGGGCATGACGAGGGTTGTCGTCGATGACGGAACATTTTGCCGAATGACAAAGTACGCGTCGGAAAGTACAACTTGGGGGTTTTGATTTGTAGTTCCCCCGCCGACCTTTCTCCAGTTTCCAACGAGTGGTCCGCTGCCGTCGGTGTCCAAGTAGAAAAATTTCGTGCTGGAACTGAGGTTAATGCCCGTGCCTTCGAAATCCGGAAACAGAACCTCGGTCCTGCGCGCACCGAGGGTCGTGTTGGTGGACGCCACGGCACCTGCGCCATCGGGAAACAGGGTTCCCAGTGTCCAGTAGGGGATGATTTGAATCTTGTCACCACCAACAACACCGCTCAAACTATCGATATCCAAGTCGACGAGGAGGGTGTCGACAGTGTTGTTGGTAATCGTAAAAGAAGCGCCCTCTTTCGCTCCACTGGCAATGAAGACGTAAAACGTGTTTGATTCTGTTCCCGATGGATAGACGAACTGATTGGGTGTCCAGCCTGGCGATGGAGTAACGGTGATCTGATTGCCCACCGCAGAACTGATCCCGCCCGCAAAGATCGGAAGACGCGTCATGGGAATTGAAACGAATGTATCTGAGTTCGTCAGAGCCGTGATTTTCACGAAGCCAACGGGGTCAGTGACAACATCAACGGCCAGTAATGGGCTGGCAAACGAAAGTGAGGCGGCCAGAGACAACGCAATGAAATTGCGCATCGAGGCGTGTCTTATCAAAGCTATACCCTCCATACGATCCATTCAGTTTTCCCTATACCTCGCAATTCACTTCTCGACGAACTGGTGGTGAGAATAGCGGTAACTCGAAAAGCTGTCAATCGCTTTCTTTGAGATTTTTCAAGGCCCGCAGGTCGAGGCCGGCGAGTCATTCCTTGACCCTGTTGCAGGGTGCGCTTATAAGCAGTTTGCAAGGGGAAAACCCAAGGACTTTCGATATGCCAGAATTGCGAAAAGACCCGATTGTTGGCCGTTGGGTGATTCTATCGACGGAACGGGCCAAGCGACCGAGTGATTACCCCCATCAGCCGCTCGAAGAGCCTGACCCGGCCAAGAACCCGTTTGCCGAGGGCAATGAGCACATGGCGGCGCCCGAGATCTTTGCGTTTCGAGATCCGCGCAGCAAACCGGACGCGCCCGGCTGGCAGGTGCGGGTGGTCGCCAACAAGTTCCCGGCGCTGCGCATCGAAGGCGGCCTAGAGAAGGAGGGGCAGGGGATATACGACAAAATGAATGGCATCGGCGCGCACGAGGTCATCATTGAGACCCCCAACCCATCCCAGCAGATTGAGCAGCAGCCGACGGATGGGATTGCCCGCGTCCTCGAGACGTACAAAATTCGCATGACCGACCTCCTCCGTGATCCGCGGTTCCGCTACGTGATCATCTTCAAGAATTTTGGGCGTCAGGCGGGGGCGACGATCAGCCATCCGCATTCCCAGTTGATCGCCACGCCCGTGACTCCGAAGCGCGTGAAGGAAAAGCTCGTCGGCGCGATGCAGTATTATGCTTACAAGGACCGCTCCATTTTTGAAGACACGCTCAAACAGGAAATTCGTGAAGGCAACCGGTTGGTTTATGAGAATGCCGGGTTTGCCGGATTCTGTCCATTTGCCTCCCGGTTCCCGTTCGAGATGATGATTCTGCCGCGTCGCCAATCGGCGTACTTCCACGAGATTCAGCCGGACGAGATCGTCCTGCTGGCCGACATTCTGAAGGTCTGTCTGCACAAGCTGGCGAAGGCCCTGAATCAGCCGCAATACAACTTCATCCTCACCACCGCGCCGTCGCGGTACAAGCATCACGGTTACTGGACGACCATTGACCAGGACTTCCGCTGGCACATCGAGATTCTTCCGCGCCTGACGCTCATCGCGGGCTTCGAAGTCGGGACGGGGTTTTACATCAACCCGACCTTGCCGGAGGACGCTGCGAAGTATCTGCGAGAAATCCCTGTCTGAGTTGGAACCCTCAACCAATGGATAACCTCGGTCAGAACTGCTTGATTATACGACATAACATCTATTGTGCGACGTATTATCTACAGGTCAATTGGTGAGCAGTTGCTACGATGTTCGTGCTATTCGATCAGTCCGATCCGACGACTGAACGGCCAGTAAACGAGAATGGCCCGCCCCACGAGATTTTGCTCGGGTACGGATCCCCAGTAACGTCCATCGGAGCTACTGGTGGAATTGTCTCCCAGTACAAAGAAATGATCATCCGGCACCTGATACGTCGTCTCCGGGTGATTCAAATACCGGGGCAATGTGCTATATGGCGGCTGGTTGACGTAGCCATGATAGCCGTCGCGCTGGGAGTAGATTCGCTGGAAAGCGGCTCGTGAGTCGAGGATGTGGTCGCCGACGAGAACGTGCGGGGGTGCGATCCGCAGGACGTCATTCGCCAGTCCAATCAGTCGCTTGATATAAAATTTGCCGCGAGCTTCTGGCGACATCTCGCGGATGTCGGCCGTGGTGAAGACGACCACGTCGCCACGCCGTGGTCGGCAAAAGTGATAGCTGATCTTGTCCACGAAGATGAAGTCGCCGCGGGTCCGGTAGCCGGCCCCCTCGTAGATGCGTCCAAGCAACACGGTGCCAATCAGTCGATCGAGAATCGACGGCGGTTTGGAATAGGACGTCGGTGACGTGCCGGGCGGCGGATAGACGCCGTAGAGGGTAGGTTGCATCGAGCCGGTCGGGATTTTGAATGGCTGGAGGAAGAACGTGCGCACGCCCATGGCGACGATCGCCGCGACCAGCAGCACCTCGACATTCTCGCGGAGTCCGGCATTCCCCGAAGGCGGCAACACCTTGCCGATTTTGCGTTCCACTTCGTCGGCCCGAGACGCGGCTTCGGCTGGCGCGCCTGTCTTCAGCGCCCGTTCAAGTTCACGCAGCGCCGTGGTGACGTCGAGAATTTGTCCCGACGACAACAAGTCACGGTGGATGCGCAACCATTTGCCACCGCCCTGGCAGACCTCGCGGGCGCGCTTCAGCTTTCTTCGGTCGTTCCACCAGGTTCTCATGACGCCTCCCCTACCCCGTCTTGAGGACGGAAATGAACGCTTCCTGTGGGATGTTGACTTTGCCGACCTGTTTCATGCGTTTCTTGCCTTCCTTTTGTTTTTCCCACAGTTTGCGTTTACGGCTGATGTCGCCGCCGTAGCATTTGGCGGTCACATTTTTTGCGAGTGCCCGGACTGTTTCCCGCGCGACGATCCGCCCGCCGATGGCGGCTTGAATGGCGACCTGGAAAAGCTGGCGCGGGATCACATCGCGCAGTTTGATGGCCAGCGCGCGGCCGCGCGATTCGGCTTTGCCCTGGTGGACGATGCAGGAGAAGGCGTCCACGGGTTCGCTGTTGACGAGGATATCGAGCTTGATCAGGTCGCCCTCCCGGTAGCCGCTCGGCTCGTAGTCGAGCGAGCCGTAGCCGCGGGTGATGCTTTTGATCTTGTCGTGAAAGTCCACCAGGATTTCGTTCAGCGGCAGTGTGGCGCTCAACATCACGCGCCGCGTGTCGAGCGACTCGGTTTTTTCAACGCTGCCGCGTTTTTCCATGATGAGTTGGAGCATGTCGCCGATGTTGTCATTGGGGCAAATGACATAGGCTTTCACGTACGGTTCTTCGATCCATTCGAACAGCGTCGGGTCCGGCAGGTGAACGGGATTATCCACCTCAATAATTTCGCCGTCGGTTTTGACGACATGGTACACGACGCTCGGATAGGTGGCGATGATGTCCATGTTGAACTGCCGGCGGAGCCGTTCTTGGACAATCTCCATGTGGAGTAGTCCGAGGAAGCCGCAGCGGAATCCAAACCCTAACGCCGCTGAGCTTTCGGCCTGGAACAGGAACGCCGAGTCATTGAGTTGCAGCTTGGCCAGGGCGGCCTTGAGATGTTCGTAGTCGGCGGTGTTGATCGGGTAAATGCCGCTGAAGACCATCGGGTGCACCTGCTGGAAGCCCGGCAGCGGTTTGGCGGCCGGGCGGCGCGCATCGGTGACGGTGTCGCCGATCTTGATATCCAGCGTGCTTTTCATGTTCGCGATGATGTAGCCGACGTCGCCCATCTCGAGTTTCGCGCACGCCAGCGGTTTGGGAGTGAACACACCGACCTCTTGCACCTCAAACTTCTGGCCGCTGCTCATCATCTGGATCATCATTCCACGCTCGACCGCGCCGGCGAACAGGCGGAGATACGTCACCACACCCCGGTAGGTGTCGAACACCGAGTCGAACACCAGCGCGTGCAGCGTGTTCTCGGCGGTCAACCGCGGGGGCGGGACGCGCTCGATAATGGCGCGCAGGATTTCCGGCACACCGACGCCGGTCTTGGCACTGACGGGGATGGCGGATTCGGCGGGGATCGCCAGAATATCCTCCAACTGCCGTTTGGTCTGTTCCACGTCCGCGTTGGGCAGATCGATCTTGTTGATGACCGGCACGATCGTCAGGCCCTGCTTGGCGGCCAGATGGACGTTGGCGACGGTTTGCGCCTCGACCCCCTGCCCTGCATCCACCACGAGCAACGCGCCCTCGCACGCGGCCAGACTGCGCGACACCTCGTAAGCGAAATCCACGTGGCCGGGCGTGTCGATCAAGTGCAACTCGTATTGCTGACCGTCGTCGGCCGTGTAGGTCATCGTCACCGGGTGCGCTTTGATGGTGATGCCGCGTTCCCGTTCCAGGTCCATCGAATCGAGCACCTGATCGCGCATCTCCCGCTTCTGCAACGCATGCGTCGCCTCCAGCAGCCGATCCGACAACGTCGTCTTGCCGTGGTCAATATGCGCGATGATGCAAAAGTTGCGTTTGTGCGCGACATCCATGAGCGGGCGCACTCTACCAGTCTTTTGCGGATTTGTGTAGTCCCCTACCCCGCTTCTCGATAATCTACGCGGCATGATTCGCCCGATTGAGGACGCCGAACGGGTCTGCTCGGCTTTGCCGAAGGCTGTCCGCGAGATTTTCTCGGCGACCGGCTTGCTGTCCAAGCAACCCGGCTTCGAGTATCGCCCGCAACAGCAAGACATGGCCGTGGCAACGGCGCAGGCGTTGGTGGACGCCGACCATCTCGCGGTCGAGGCGGGCACCGGCGTGGGCAAGAGCTTCGCGTATCTGGTCCCGGCCGTCCTGCACGCCCGTGCGACCAAAAAGCGTGCGGTCATCTCCACCCACACCATCAATCTCCAGGAACAACTCCTCGAAAAGGACATCCCCTACGTCCAGCGCGTGCTGGCCGACACGCCATTCACCGCGGTGCTCGTCAAAGGCCGGTCCAATTACCTGTGCCCGCGTCGCCTCCGCCGCGCGGTGCGGGATGCCGGCAAACTGTTCGTCAGCAGTGAGACCGCCGATCTGGAGCGTCTCGCGCTCTGGGCCCGCCTGACCAAAGACGGCAGCTTGTCGGATCTGAATTTCAAACCTGACCCGAAAGTCTGGGCGGAGGTTTGTTCTGAGCGCGGCCTATGCGCGCCGCGCGTGTGCGAAGCGGGCGGCCAGAAATGTTTCTACCAGCAATCCCGCCGCGCGATGGCGTCGGCGGATGTGGTCGTGGTCAACCACGCGCTGTTGTTCACCGAGTTGGCAATCCGCGAGGACCTCGATGAGGACGCAAAGGATGGCGTGTTGCTGCCGGCGTTTGACTTCGTGGTGCTCGACGAAGCGCACACGCTGGAGGCGGTCGCGGCGGAGCACATCGGCCTGCGCGTCACCCATGCCGGCGTGCGGTGGCTGTTGCACAAACTGTGGAATCCGAAAACCGAGCGCGGTCTTGCGGCGTTGCTGCGCCAAGGCGAACTCGTGCAGCAGGTCAGCGACCTGTTGCCGCGCGTGGATGAGTTTTTCAAGGCGCTGACGCCTCAGGCGGAAAGCAATACCGTCCGCGTCCGCAAACCCAACCTCGTGGCGGACACGCTCGGCGGCCGGCTGGTCACGCTGACCGGCCAGGTGCAACAGTTGACGAAGCAAACCGAGGACAAAGAGCTGCGTGACGAGCTGACCGAGTGGACGCGGAAGGCGACGGAGTTGCGCGATGAACTGACCGGCTTCCTCACGCAGAGCGTTCCCGACCACGTCTATTGGATTGAACGCGGCGGCACCGCCCGGCAGGTGAACGTGGAATTGCACGCCGCACCGGTGGATGTCGCGCCGTACCTGAAGCGGATGCTGTTCGACGCGCACGACTCGGTGGTCCTCACCAGCGCCACGCTGGCGATTGCCGGCCATCTGGATTATTTCCTGAAACGCGTCGGCGGCGACGGCGTCGAGGCGCGCCAACTCGGTTCGCCGTTCGATTACCAGCGCCAGATGAAGCTGTTTATCCCGCGCGAGATACCCGATCCCAACGATCCCAAGTACCGTGAAGGGGTCATCCACTGGCTCAAACATTTCATCAAGCAAACCCACGGCAAGACACTCGTTCTGTTCACCAGCTACAAACTGCTGCGTGACGTGTTCACGGAGATGGAGGAGTTTTTCACCGAACTTGGCATCACCGGTCTTGTGCAGGGCGCCGGCTTGTCGCGCAAACGACTGCTGGAGGTTTTCAAGATGGACGTGGACAGCGTGTTATTCGGCACGGAGAGTTTCTGGCAAGGCGTGGATGTACCGGGCGCGGCATGCAGCAGCGTCATCATCACCCGGCTACCGTTCGCTGTGCCCGACCACCCGCTCACTGAAGCCCGGCTGGAAGCCATCGAAGCCCGTGGCGGCAGCGCGTTTCAAGAGTACTCCCTGCCGGAAGCCGTGTTGAAACTGCGGCAAGGCGTCGGCCGCCTCATCCGCACCAAGTCCGACCAAGGCATCATCGTCATCCTCGACAACCGCGTCCTGACCAAGCGGTACGGCCGGGTGTTCCTCGAATCCCTGCCCCCTTGTCCGGTCGAGGTGGTGTGAGCGGTGGCCCTCCCCGCTTGCCAGCCGGGGCGTTTTGCGTACAATCGCCGACCATGGACATGAACGGTTTCTGGCAACAATGGGTGGATAACAATCTGTGGCTGCAGCATGAAATCGGCGGCAACCATGTCTGGCAATACGTGGCGTTCCTGGTGTACACCGTGCTCGCGGTGTTTCTGTCCAAGCTGGCCGATGTCCTGGTCTCCAACTACCTCAAACGTTTCGCCGCCAAGACCGCCACCGCCTGGGATGACGTCCTCCTCGGCGTGCTGCATGGGCCGGTGAAGCTGGTCGTGTTCATCTTTTTCATACATCTGGGCGTGCAGGTGATGGACAAGCCCGATTGGCTGGAGGTCTGGCTCGACCGCGCGTTCGGCATCACCGTGGCCATCGCCATCGCCTACGTGTTGGTGAAAGTCGTGGATGGCGGATTCGACATCGCCTGCCAGAAGTACGCGCGCACCGATGAAACGACCAACGTCCAAATTCTCGTCCTGGTCCGCAAAGCCCTGAAACTCTTCGTCATCATCACCGCCGTGCTGGTGACGGCCGACAACTACAACGTCAAGATCACCAGCCTGCTGGCCGGCCTCGGCGTGACCGGCCTCGCCGTCGCGCTCGCGGCGCAAGAGACGTTGTCCAACCTGCTCGGCTCCATCGTGATTCTCGCCGACCGGCCGTTCGTCGTCGGCGACCGCGTCAAGATCGGCGCGGACGAAGGCGTCGTCGAATACATCGGCGTCCGCAGCACCCGCCTGCGCACGCTCGAAAACGACATCATCACCATCCCCAACAAAAACATCACCAGCGCCACTGTCCGCAACTACTCCAAGACCACCGCGCAGCTCACCCAGAAACCGCCGGCCGGCTGAACCGGCTGTGGCGCGGTCCGCGCGACACAGTCCCGCCCCACCTCGCAACCCCCATCCAGCGCGGCCCGCCGGACACTGCACGCTAAAATGAACGATCGTTCACTTTAGCGTGCACTTTCAGATTTGTAGCAACAGGCCGAGGAGGAGACGGTTTGTCGCGAAGACGTTGGTTGCGCGGCCCGCTTGACGGGTTACACTGTGCGCGATGACCCGCTTCGTGGACGCGTTTCGCATTGGCTACGACAACTGGTGGCTGGTCGGCTTCTACGTCGTGGTGGTCGGGGCTTTCTTGTTTGGCATCCTGCGTCCTCGGACGAGGCGGGAATGGCGCTCGGCCGGCATCGCGCAGGCGTGGGTGATCGCGTTGTACGCGGAGATGTACGGACTGCCACTGACGATGTATCTGCTGGCGACGGCGACCGGCCGGGCGGAGTACGCCCGCGATCATTTTCACGGTCACGCCTGGGCCTACGTCTTTGGCTGGGGCGAGATCGGAGCAATCATCTGCGACGTGATTGGCCAAACGCTCATCGCCGCCGGGGCCATCATCGCCCTAGTCGGTTGGCGACAGATTTACCGGGGACACGGCCAACTCGTCCGGGACGGTTTATACAAGCGCATCCGGCATCCCCAATACACCGGCTTCTTCCTCTTCCTTGCCGGCAGTCTCTTCAACTGGCCGACGTTGATCACCGTCCTGATGTTCCCCTTCCTAGTTTACACCTATTACCGGCTAGCCAAGCTGGAAGAAGCCGAGGCGCTGGCGACCTTCGGCGATGAATACCGCTCCTACCAACAAGTCACCGGCATGTTCCTGCCGCCGGTTGCTCGCTGCTGAGGAACTCCAGCGCCTTCTGGTAGCTGCGGCGTTCGAGATAATGCCGCAACATCGGCGGCGCGTCCGCCCCGAGTTGCTTTTCCAACTCGATCAACCGCGCAAACGTCCGCGCGACTCCGGCCTGATCGCGCGCCGTCGTGGCCCGCATGAATTCACCGAGCGCTTCTCGTAAAAGTTCTTCGATCCTCGTCATCGTCGTCAGCTTACAACGACTCAGCGAACGCGCGCAACGCATTCATCGCCTCGGTGCGCACCACAACCGAAGGTCGTGCCGCACGCAACATCGCCACCGCCTGCGCCGCCGTCGTCGGCTTGCCGGTCGCGAGCAAATATGCGCCCACTGCCGCGGCGCTGCGCGAGTAACCGATCTTGCAATGCACGTACACCGTTCTCCCCTGCCTTACCTGCTCGCGCATAAACGCCACCGCTTCCCGCAGTTGCTCCGGCGTCGGCGCGGTCAGATCGAGGATCGGTATGTTCCGGTACACGCGCAACAGCAACGGCTTCGCTTCTGAAAACTCCGCCGTCAAATCCAGCACCGCTTCAGCGTCGAGCGTCTGTGCTTCCTTGTCGGTGAGCATACGTCCAATCAACACCCCCGGCACCACCTCGTCCCAAGCCCGGCATTGGCGGCGGTAGTACAACAGCGAAAGGTGTTGGCCGACGATCAGCGGACCAAGCAGCAGCTTCGCGCTCAATGGCAACCGGCCATTCTCCTTACGGTAAACACCGGGGCCGATACCCAGATAAGCTGCCGCCGCCAGCAGGAAGGCTATTCCCGGCCAAATCAGCCATCCACCGATGGCGAGCGCGACGCCACAGCCGAACGAGTAGTACAGCCACACGTGTGCGTTCGGCGTCACCGGCGTCGCGACCGCCGATTCCCGAAACAAATAGAAACAGAGCGTGGCGAGCAAACATCCGCCCAGCACATCCACCACCTGATGCTGCCATGTCAACAGCGTGGACATGCCGATGAGCACAAACCAGAGCTTCACGGCCCATTGCAACGCGCCGCGCGTATGCCGCACATAGACCGCCCGCAAAATCAGCCACAGCGTGATGTGCAACGAGGGAAACAGATTGTGCGGCTGATCGAAGGTTCGCAGCACATTGAACAGCGGTCCAAACACGCCGCTCACCACCGGTCGCGGGAACGCGATGCGCAGCGGCACGACCAGGAAAAACAGACCAGCCACGAGAATCGCGCCGACGATTCGCTGGCCGTGAACCACGAGTTCGCGCCGGTCACGACACATGAAGAACGAGCCGAGAAAGAACAGGTCAATTGTCCAATACGGCACAATCATCGCCGGCACCAACGGGATGTTCATCTCCCAGTCGAAATACCACAGGCCCGCGTCGGCGCGCTGCGCGGTGTACCAGTTGCATCCCCCGTACACGACGAGGAACAGCGCCGAACAACCGGCCAGCCAACCGATGCGACTCAGCGGCGTCGGGCGACCGTGACGGTGAAGATCCCCCACTGATCAATCTCCTGTTCGAGTTTGTCAAAGCCGGCCGCGCGCACCAGTTCATCCATCTCCGCCTGCGTCCGCCGGCGCATGATCCACGGCTGGCCTTCGCGGTTCGTCAGCACCCGCGCGATGAATTCCACCTGCGGATGCCACGGCTGGTTGGTGTAAATCAGGAAGCCGCCCGGCGCGACCGCCTCCGCCAGCCCGCGCAGCGAATTCCGCACCGGCTCATTGGACGGGAACAACTCATACAGCCCGGACACAATCGCAACCGTCGGCTTCGGCGTGATACTCGCCAGCGACGCCCGGTCAAACGCGTCGCCTTGCGCGATGGTGACGTTCTTCAGGCCAAGCCCATCCGCCAACCGCCGAGCCGCGTCGAGGTTCTCTTGTTTATAGTCGCGCAGCAACGCGCTGATCGGAATGTCCGGCATTGCCCGCATCGTCTCCAGCACATACCTGCCTGCGCCCGCCGCGATGTCGAGCACGCGCACAGCCTGGCCGGTCACATGCACGCGTTGGATCGTCGCGCGCAGCAACTTTTCCAGATTCACTTTCCGCTGGCGGATGCCGCGCCAGCCGATGCTGTTCAGGTATTGCCGGTCAAACAGACCGCGCGGCTGGTTCTCGTACACGTAGTCGAGCATCACGCCGGAATCGAACCCGGCGCGCCAACCGAGCCGAATACCGCCACTTAACCGCCCGAGCGTCTTCATCCCGAGTTTGACCAGCGCGAAATGCCAGCCGCCCGGCGCACGCAGACGGTCATACTCGGCCTGCGTGTACGCGATCGTGTCGCCGCGCGGTGTTGGCTGCCGGAAACATTCGACGATGAACTCCCGCGCCTTCCCAATCGGCAGATGCCGGTCTTTCTCATGGAAGATGGCGTGATAGAAACCGGGATAGACTTCCATCTGCTTCACGGGCGACGAGAGCCGCTCGAAAAACAGTTTCTGCGCCGACAACTCCACCACCCAATCGCGACCGGCGACGAGCATCAACGTCGGCACGGTGATCGCCCCGGCATCGGCGAGCAGGCGCGTACCGACATCGTGCAGGTCGAGCAAGATATTCACGGCGATCTGGCGGAAGATCAACTCGTCGGCGTGATACGCGGCGGCTTGTGCGGGATCGTGCGTGAGCATTTTGGCTTTGACGTAGCTCTTCACGAAACCTTTCTTCCACAACCGGAGGAACGGAATCGCCAACGGCACGTACAGCTTCACCCGAAACGCCGGCACCGCCAAAATCATCGCGCGCATCGGCGGCGCGTAATCATGCACCCAGGCCGCCACCGTGACCGCGCCGACGCTGTGCGCCAACACGATCATCTCCGGCACCGCGATGTTGTATTTCTCTGCGACGTGCCGGACGAACGTGTCCACGTCTTTGACGACGACCGCGAGGTTGTCCGCCGAACCGCGTTCGCCCGGCGAGCGACCGTGACCGCGCGCGTCCCACGCAAAGACAGCCACGTCGTCGAGCGCCAGACCGTCCACGACCTCCTGCCAACGCGCCGAGTGTTCGTGGCCGCGATGAAACAGCAGCAACGCCTTCTTCGCCGGTGTGGCCGGCAACCACGCGCGGTAGAACAACTCCACGCCGTCCCAGCTTTTCAGGGTGTGCTCAGTTGGTTTCATGGATGACATGGCAAAGGTCCTCCGCAATCGCATGCGGTTCGGTGTTCGGATACGTCCGTGGCTCGCCAATCGTCAGCCGTACTCGGCATGGCCGCGGCCAGCACGCGCCTTTTGGCAGCGCCCGGAAACACCCATCGAGGCGGCACGGCAGCGCGGGAATCGTCGTGCCGGCCAGCAGCCAGGCGATTCCGGGACGGAACTTGCCGATTGTCCCGTCGAGGCTGCGCGTGCCTTCGGGAAACAGGATGAGGATGTTGCCGGGATTGGCGAGCAGATGCCGGCAAAGTTCGAGGGTTTGGCGGATGTGAATCTGGCGCTCGAACGGCAGCGCGTTGACAAAGATTGCCGCCACCGCAAGGCGCGGGGCGCTGACGAAGAAATAATCGCGCGCCGCCGCCGGAAATGCCCGATGAAGTTTCCGCAACGGCAACGCGGCCAGCAGACAAAGCGCGTCGAGATGGCTGGTGTGGTTGGCGACCATCACGAACGACCCTTCCGCCGGCAGATGTTCGCGTCCGACGATTTCCAGCCGGTGATAGACGCCCAGCCACCCGCGCAACGCCAGCGCGGCGAGCGAGCGCAGGGCGTACACGCTCATGTCGGGTTCGCGCGGGAAGTGGCGGAGCCGTTCGATGAACGGCTGATCGAGGTCCTGCGCCGGTTCGTAGCGCCATTTTCTCATCGCAGCCCGTTATAATAATCCACCATGTGCAAGAATAGTGGCGCGACGTAAATCAGGCTGTCCATGCGATCGAGCACGCCGCCGTGGCCGGGAATGATCACGCCCATGTCCTTGATGCCGATGTCGCGTTTGATGACGCTGATGGAAAGGTCGCCGAGTTGTCCGCCGATGCCGATGACCAAGCCGGTCAGGATGAGTTGCGCGGCGGTGAAATGCGGGAACGAAAACCGCAACACCCACGGTAACGTGAGCGAGACGAGCAGCGCGCCGATTGCGCCTTCCCAGGTTTTCTTCGGGCTGATCTCGCTGCGCAACGGATGACGACCAAACAGTTTGCCGCAGGTGAACGCCGCCACGTCATTGACCTCGGTGGCGAAAACTACAAAGAGCAGGTAGCCGTAGGCGTGCGGGCTGTTGGCGAGGAAACCGAGATGCCCGAACATCCAGCCGATGTAGGTGAATCCCACGACGGCCAGCGACATCCGTTGAAGCTGACCGTGCACGCGGTTCAGCAGGACCGGAATCAGCACGATCAGCGCAATCGCAAACACCGGCACCGTCATGAACAAGCCGTACCAGCCTGGTCCGTCCTCCGCGCCGCGCGGATGCGGCAACAACGACGTCAGCGCGGTCGCGAGAATCCCGACGTATGCCGCGCCGGTCATCCACCAGTCGTGATACAACCCGGTCGCCTTCGCGAACTCTTTGAACCCGCTGATCGTCAGCAGCGTGATACCGAGAATCGCCGTCACCCTCCCGGCAAACACGCAGCCCAACACCACCGGCGCTATCACCAACCAACTGCGATATGTCACCCATACCGGCTGCACGTTTTTCTTTAGCACCCACGTCAGGAACGCCAGCACCGCGCCCGCCGCAACCAGCAAGCAGGCCACGATGATCGCATACAACCGAAACACCTCGCTGTTCATGGCCGCTTGAGGATTCATGACTTGGCTTTCAACGCGCGCATGATTCGTAGCAATCTCACGACAATCGTCTGCGTGCAGCCGGCAATCACCACCAGACACGTCCAATCCAAGACCGTCAATCCTCCGTACCGGCCCCGCAACGCCAGCGTGAGCCACGCGCCGATGTGCAGCGCGACCATCCGCCAGGGTTTGGCCATCACGCCGCTAAACTCGCGTTGGACGCCGACCGCCTGCCCGAACATCCCCACATACGCCGTGAGCACGGCGAGGAGGGCGGCCCAGTAAGCGGGAAATGGCGAGCACAACCCGCTGTGGGCGACACCGGCGAAAATCAGCACGTCCGACACCCTGTCCGGCAGGTCATTGAGAAGCTCGCCGCGCCAACTCGCCTTGCCGGCAGCGAGCGCGACCATGCCGTCGAGCATGTTGCACCAGAGCCGCAGATAACAGAATGCCGGCGCGATCCATAGAAGCCACGGCCGTTCACCCGATTTCCAGCAGCACAACGCCGCGACACCGGCGGCGGCGATGGAGAAGTACGAAATGACGTCCGGGTGAATGCCGGCCCGCACACAACAACGCATCGCGCCGCCGGCTGTCTTGCGAAAGACATCGGCGATTGGACGGCGCGATGTCGGTTCATACACTGGCATCAGCGCCGCACGCCTTCGAGGTGTTTGCCGCGTTTCTTGCCGGGATGCAGGTCCCACAGCAGCCAGTCGTCGTCGGGGACGAACTTGCCGAGTTTGCGGTCCCACTTCCTGGGGAGGTGATGGCTCAGTGTTTCGAGAAACGGCAGCAACGGCCGGCGCGGGCGGCGCCGGCGTTCGTGCGCGTCCAACGGAATGTCTTCCTTCCAGCCGAACCGTTGCCGGTAGGGCGCGAAACCGAACCCGTCGAAGAAATTTTCGCCGCCGACCAGCGGGATGTACCAGAGGCTGGGGATGCCGGTGGGGTTCTCTTTGACCGGGACTTCGCGTTCCAACCGTTCGAGTAACGCGCGGCCGGCGGGGTCATTCTTCAAATACTCGCGCAACTCGTGCAGTGCGGGAAACCGGATCGGCGGACTGACAAACAACACCGGCTTGTGTTGAAGCGTGGCCATGATGATTTCGTGCGGGGTGCCGACGCTGTAGATATTGGTCGGGCAATAGGAGATGCTGAAGTCGCTCGTATCCACCATTCGCAGATCAATGTGCAACGTCTCCCAGAACTGCCGCGCGCACCACGCGCGGGCTTGGGCGCCCTGTTTGCCGCGGGCGTAGGTCCAGCGCTGCCGGATGCGGTGGACGCTTTCCTCGTCTTCGCGGCCGTATTCGTGGAGGCCGCGCACGTCGGGCTTGAACCACGGGTCGAACACGGTCACCCCCATCCGCTCCAGAAATTCTCCGACCCGGTTGCGCCAGCCGAGCCGTTTCTCGGCAGCGCGCGAGGCGACGAAGTCCATCGGCCCGGAGAGATAGACGCGGGCGTTGTGGAGGAGTCCGGCGCGTTGGGTGGAGCGGGCCATGACCGCATTCTGCCGGAAGCGGGTGCGATTGAGAAGCGGGAATTTCCTTGTCATCAACCGCTTGGGCGGCGCACGTCACAGTCACGAAAACTCTCAGCTTGAGAACAATTGTGAATTTCAAGAGAGAACCAAGTATTCTTCGGTCTGACCCGCAGGCGCGATCTTACTCTTCCCGCTCGCGGAGCTTGCGGGCGGCGAGAATCTTGATCCGCAAAACGTCATCGATGGTCATGATGCCGTCAGGTGATGTGCTGGCCGGGATGTCCAGCGCGGCGGCCAGCACACGCGCCACGCTGCGGATGCTACGAAGCTCTACCGTCGCTCCTTCGATCACATCGGTCCGGGTCTTGCGCTCCGCTCGTCCTTCTAGAGCGCGTAGTGCCTGTGCGCGCGGGATGGCATTCAAGAGAGCTTTCTGGATTGGCTGCTTGTCCGTGAGGTGTGGACTGGCATGAAGAAGCGTCATGTAGAACTCGTGAGTCCCCGGTTGATGCCGGGTAAGTTGCTGCGCAATGTACGAGATGGCGTCGGCATCGTCATGCACCGCTAAGGCAAGAGTCAGGTTCAGAGGGAGCTTCGAAAACTCCGGTTGCCCTTCTGTCAGCCCGGACTTTTCTAGGGCGAGCGCGTGCAAAAACGTGTAACTGGCCGTGTCACGGTATTTGCTCAACTTGCGTATGGCCGAGCCACCAATAAGCTCGTCTTTCCTCCGAGCCAACGCCTCCCACTTGGAACGCAGCACTTCCTTTTGATCGTTCGGCAATAATTCTGGGTCGAGATCGGCAGCAAGTCGGAGCACTTCAATGATGCGGGAAGGCTGCTGCGCACGATCCAGCTCTTCGAGAAACGCTACGCAAGCTTCCTGTATAACCAACGGATTCGTCAGGCCGTCTCGGATTGCTCGATCACGTATCTTCTGCTCGTGAGACTTCAACCCTCCAAGAATGGACCGCGCATCCTCCGCTTGGCCCGCCACGGCAACCGCCGTGATCGTCACGACGGCTAAACCAACGAAGCCGGCAAGAAGGACTACGAGTGTTCGTTCGAGCTTATGGAGGGGGCAGGTTGTCATTCGCATCTTTTGCCTGTCGGTGGGTGATGTGACGCTGATCCTCTGGTGGCTCACAGCGCGGCTGCATGAGATTATCTTCTCGCTGCCAATCGCCCGTCTGGTAGTTACTGTGTTGGAAATGGTTGCTGTCGCTGAGATGGTGCCCCGCTTCGTGCGGGTGAATCCATTGCTCGCTACAGGTTTGATCATCCACGAACACCGCGTGCAGAAAACGATCATAAAATGCATCTTCCAAGTCGTTTGTCGCGCCGTCGTCTGCCGCTGTCTCGACCTCGTGAGCAAAGATGAACGGGAGGGTACTCGGAAGAATATACGGTGGATCCTGCTGACTCAGCCACGCATGAACTCTCGCCGCGTCCGATGTGCCTTGAGTTGCTGTACCGTTCATAATCGCGCCCCAGGTAACATTCGTTCCCATGTCCGGCTCGCTCCACAACAGCGTTTCATGCCCGACGAAATAAATGTTGGCCTGTTTGTTCCAGACTTTGTTGAGATGGTTGAGTGCGTTGGTGGCGGACTGGGCCGTTCGCGTGGAGACGACGGAATTGGTTGCCAGCGGCCGGATAAACTGCACCGTGACTTCTTTGCGCGGCAAGACGCGGACGTTGAGGGTGGCGAGGAGGATGCCGTTGGTATGTTGAGCGTTCGTGTGGGCCGTATCCCGCAATTCGATCTGGGTGTCCCCGACTTGGTCGCCAAAGATGGGCAGCGGGACGATCTGCAAGCCGGCTTTGCTCGGCGCTTGATTGGTCAGCGGGTGTGCAATCGCGGGGTTCACACTTGCGAAGCTATAGGGACCATCGCCCGTCGTCCCGCCAATCCAAGTTTGACAGACATTTGTGCCGCCAAGAGGCACCACGAGCCAGTACGCTTGCGGTTTCTTGTCTTCCGTGAAGCCCGAGAATGGCGATTTCTCATGATACTTGGCCGAGGCGTTCGCGAAGGTGTTGTACCCCAGCATTTGGCCGGCCTCGTGGTAGTGTCCCCAGGACTGGGCGTTGGGCGGGTTCAGAAACTCGCCGTCGTAATTGAACATCGGCACCGTGAAATCAGTGTCACGAATCGTGTAGCGGGTGTTGGTCTTGATTTTCACCAGAAAGCCGATGCTGGATGAATTGGTGGAATACCAGAATCCTGGCTGTCCCCAGAACCGCGCCCGCTCCGCCAGCACGCCTTCGTCGTTCGGGAAATAATAGAACCCGTCGAAGTGCAGGATGACGGTCTGTTCCTCGTCGGTCGGCCAGTGCTTGATGAAGGTCACCGTGTGGCGATTGAGGACATCCTCTTCGGTGTGCTCAATGTTGTCGATGCAGCAAGACGCGGACTCGCCCTCGCCGTAAGGCGGATTCTGGAAAACGCAATTTGTGTAATAGGATGGGCAGTCCAAGATATACCCAAGCTCTGTCAGATATCCGCTCCCGTTAACGCGTTGGTAGTCTTTGTAGTAATCACCGTGCGACCAGCCACTGTCATCGATGTCCAGTGAGTCGGGGTAAAATTCCGAATCGTAGGGAAAAATGTCTTCGCCGAGAATTGTGCCCGAGTACGCATAGTCGACAGCATACAGATAGCCGTTGTAATTGCTTTGAGGAGCCGACCAGTCCCACACACCGACAAACGTGCCCTCGTATTTGTGTTGATCGGGATAGTGATGAGCAAACCAGCAATCATGTTCCACATGCCCGGAGGGATAGGCTTCGTCCTGGTGCAGGCCGAGAAATTCATATCCGTAAACCAGCCGGCGAACCGCCACCGCATTGCCGCCCGTGCCGGCCGCCTGGACGTCGATGACATTGGCGTCGATGCTGCCGAACGCAACAGTGTTGCTAAACGTGATCACGCCGGTGCCCGTAGAGGTGAGCGCCGCTTGGCCGTTGATGGTGATGGACTGATTGAAGTTGGTGCTGGCGCGACCGACAACCAGCACGTTGGTAGCGTTGGCGGCGGTGTTGGCGGCCGGGGAGGTGATCTCCAAGAACACGTTCGCATTTTGCGTCACGGCGAAGCTGTTGCTGACGGATACCGAACCGGCGTTGTGCGCCGTGATGACCACGAGATTGCTGCCGGGCAGGGCGGGTATTTCGGTCCACCAGTTGGTGCCGTGCACCGCCGCACGGACGCTGGCATGGATGATCGTGTGATCCACGGCATCCACGACGGCGATCTGCACGGTCGCGTTATCATCGTCAATCGTCCCCGACAGCGCCAGACTGGTCGTGTTCGAACCGAGCACGACGCTGTTGGTCACATCGACCGTGAACACCGGCACATTCGTCGCGAGCGTCGGGTCGTAAATGGCAAACACGGTGTTGGTCGCACTGAATCCTGCCCGGTCGGCGGCCACCACCGTGAAGGTGTTCGTGCCCTCCACCAAATCGTGCGGCCCGGATGACCACACGCCGTCCGTATCCCGATCGTTGACAAACGCATCGTTGACGGTCACATCCAGCGGCTTGCTCGCGTCCGCCTGTGTATACGCGTCGTTGACATCGGCCGCGGATCCGCTCACCGTCAGTCGTCGTTGCGCGGTCACGGTGCCGTTGGTGGGCGATGTGATGGTCAGCGCCGGCCCGGCGGTGTCCAACCGCACCGTGCGCCCGAAGATCGTGCTCGTCGTGCCGTCGCCGTTCAACAGTCGCAGATACACCGTATGTAACCCATCGTTGGTGTTGAGCAGCGTGTAGGCGAAACTTTGAGCGAACGTATTCATGACCACGGTCGCAAACGTGATGTCCTCGGAAATGAGGACACTCTGCGCCACCACCCCGGTCACCAATCCAACCGCCCATTGCGCCGACGACACCACATCCGCGCCGCCGTTGATCGCCAAGCTGAACGCCGAATGGCTGGCGGCGTTGGTCGGATCGGTTCCGGCGGCCAATTCCGCGCCATTCATCCAGAAATCGCTGTCAAAGTCGCCCTCCGATGGAAGTCGCCGCACACGGTAGAAACGCTGAGTAAACGCGGGCGCATTCGTATCCGTCCAAGAAGTCGTGCCGTCCTCGCCAATCAACGTCGCGCGCACCGTCCACACCGTCTGCGTGGATAACTGTTCGGAGGTGTCCGCTTGGTACAGGTAGCCGAGACAACTCTCCCACGTGATCGTCACCCACGCATTCGTCTCCTGCTCGATGGCGACGACGACAAACGGCTGCGTCTCATTGGTAATCGCACAACCGCCGCCCATCAACAGCATCGTCCCGCCGCCCCCACCCGGCATAACCGATGAGAACCCGAACTGCGGGACCACGGTCGGTCCACCCTGCAACTTCACCAACTCCTCCTCGAACGCCTTGGCCTCCGCGGCCATGTTCGCGAAGTAGGTCGGCGCATCCTTCACCTCCGCCAAGTGCGCCTGCACCACCACCCGAGGCGGGGCAAAATAGCTGTAACCTTGCTTCACCAACTCTTGCCAGTTGGTCGAGTTGATCCCGCTCAATAAACAAGAATCACGCAGCACCGTTTCGTAAACCTCCCAAGCCGGAAATCCCTTTGGTACGGGGAGGCGCGTCAGCTCCTCGTCCGACCAGGGCTTCTGAATCACGATCTCGGCCGACTGCGGATAAAGGATCATCCACAACGGCCAGGCGGGAACGCCGTACACCAGTTCGCTCAGGTGGTCCTCCAGCGGCGCTAACTCCTTCGGCAGCGATTTCGTGTCGGTCCACACCGTCAGCACGGGGTCGAACATCACTGGCTGCCACGCCCACACGCCCAACGGATACGAATAGCCCTTCAGGAACAAGTCCGAAAGCTGCGCCGCATTGGTGAGCACCACCGCATCAGCCCCTTGTCCCTCAATATCGAGTTCGCCTGTGGACTCGTCGCCGCTCCTCACAATGCCCACGAGCACCGCCATAAAAATCAACAGGGAAACAACCGCCTGAAGAATCAGACCTGCCCGCCCATCCTCGCTCCTCGCATTCATCCTCGCCTCTCCTCCGGGGTAAGCACTGTCACAATAGCTACCCGACTCTTCGGAACGCAAGCTCAATATGACAACTATACTTGGTAGAAGGGCATGAACGTTTCTGGTTGTTTAACTGGCTTGTGGCGGCCAGTGCAAACTTCCTGCGGCTTTTGGGAGAAGCGATCCGCGCTCAGCGCCAGGCAGCCAATCTGAGCCAGGAAAAGCTTGCTGAGCTTGCTGATCTATCCCGCAACTATATTGGCGAAGTTGAACGCGGCGAGACGAATATCTCCATTGAGGTACTGGCCCGAATTGCCAAAGCCCTGCGCGTCCACATCCGCGATCTTGTCACCGATCTCTGAATTCACTCCGCGCGATTGAGAAGCGGGAATTTCCTTGTCATCAACCGCTTTTTGCTGCTCTATTGCCGCTCGGCGAGTCGTTGCTGGGGGAAAATCTCAATACCGGAGGCGCTTCTTGAATGCTGAACAGGTCACGCATGATATCGAGGAACTGGAGTCGTTACGTTCCCAAACCCGAAGCTGGCGTACCGCCGCGGTACTGGCCGTCATCATCGTCATCGTCGCGGTCGTGATGACCATCGTTAACTCCGTCAAAAACCTCGCCTTGGCCGGCCCCACGCGCGACGAGTTCGTCCAGGAATTTCAGGCGGGCTTTTCCGCTGACGTGATACCGCAACTCCGGCTGGCCGCCAGTGACGCTCTCGGCCAACTGGCCCCGCTCGTGAAAGTCGAATTCCAAAAACTCGATCTCCAAAGCCCGCGGCTCATCGAAGCCGCGCAAAAAGAACTGGTCGCGTTGCAAGAGAGCCTGCCGGCCCGCGCCGAAAACGTCTTGGAGTCCACCATTGGCGATATGCTTCGCGCCCGTGAATCGCGCATCCGCGCCATGTACCCAAACCTCACCGATGAAAAAGTGGCGCTCCTCATGGACAACCTCCTCGAAGAAGGCGGCAACCGCACCGTCAAAGTGATGGACGAACTGTTCAAGCCCCACCAAGACACGTTCGACCAGATTCTCGCGCACCTCGACAAGATTCAAACCGCCGAAGCCGCGAACATCCAAGACGAAAAACCGACCTGGGACATGGCGATCCTGTTCTTTGACGTGATCAAGGAAGACCTCCACGGTCTCGACGCCCACGCCTTTCCCAATCCAGCCGAATGAACTCCCGCGCACGAAGACGACCATGAATCCCACATCCTCCCCGACTGGCGGTGCTGAACAGGTGGCTGTCAGCTACATCCAAAATCAACTTCGCGAAACCCGGGCACGCCTGCGTCGCACCCGCATCTTTTCTGTCGTGCTGGTGCTGGCGGTCCTCGGATACCTGTCCTTCATCACCTACACCCTCAAGCGAGAATATCTCGAACCCAAACCGGCCGCCGCGATGATCAACGAACAACTCAGCGGGCTGATCAACGCCAACGCCCCCGCCCTGACCGCCGAGCTGAAACTGCAGATCCCCGCCCTGATCTCGTCCATCCCCGACCGCATCATCGAACAGTTGCCGGCCGTGCGCAGCACGCTCGAATCCCAGGTCGAAGACCTCCTCCGCGCCTACTGCCTCGACACGGGCGAGCAACTTGCCGCCCACCTCGACGACTTCCTCAACGAAAACAAGGACGCGATCGACGCCTTCGTCGAAGCCGCCGAGCACCCCGAAGGCGTCGCCGCCCTCGGTGAGCGGTTTGAGGACGAACTGACCGATTATCTCAAGACCAAAGCCGACGACGGCCAATCCATTCAGGACAAAATGGACCACGTCCTGGCGGAGTTGAAACAGATTGAATTGCGTCTCACCCGCCTCGCCAGCGCGACCGACCTCACCCCCGAAGAAAAGAAACTCCGCCACGCCATCGCCGTCACCATGTCCGCCGCTGCCCGCGACGTGAGCGAGGTCGCGCCGTGACCTGGTAGGAGCGGCGTCCTCGCCGCGACCGGGCGGAGCGAATCGCGGCGTGGACGCCGCTTATAGGTGTTCTGGAGTTATTCATAGGCGGCGGAACCGGGGGGCCAGCACACCCTCGTCGCCGCCGACTGTGAATAACTCCACTCACCAGACCCGCCGACTCACGACC